>OGZT01000035.1_pt1 | contig 88494 bp, 68 predicted proteins | sample 1576891 | NCBI WGS metagenome assembly OGZT01 (sample SAMEA3541521, study PRJEB24748) | human gut metagenome | biome: human gut; feature: human-associated habitat; material: faeces | place: China | collected 2012 | reverse complement strand
TTGGCATATTCATGCCAAAACACCTCGCGGGATAGTGATGTGTGAACAGTAACAAATCAGCTTCTTCTGACAGGACAGACCCGGTTAATCAGAAAACAATTCCTGCAAATTCAATAATAATTCCCCAGAATACACCAAGTCCATAAAGTACTCCCACAATTTTCAGATTCTGAATCCTGTCTCTGTTCAAACGAAACAGAATCAGAAGCCCAACTCCTGCATTTACAAGAAGTCCCGCCATCATCGCCCCGGCTCCGATAATATGATCCAGATATAACTGGGTGATTACTACAGAAGAAGCGCAGTTGGGAATCAGTCCCACTAAAGCTGCGATCAGTTCACCTGCAATCGGTGTTCCTGTAAAAAGTCCTGCCAGTGTCTCTTCTCCGACTAATCCAATGATAATATTTAAAGCAAGAGAAATCAAGAAAATGTATACAAAAACTTTTAATGTGTGAAATGCTGCTGAAGAAATAACTCCATGTTCACAATGGCAGCGTTCTTCTTCACAGATTTCATGAATATCCACATCAGGTTCCTGTTTCTTCAGAATATGTGTGTAAACATACTCCAGCACCAGGCCGGAAACTATTCCGATCACCGCTTTGCAGGTCAGGATTTTCACAATTGTAACTACAGGAACTGCATTGGAGATCATGATTGGAAACATTTCATCTGAAGTAGACAGATACACCGCGATCAAAGTTCCCACTGTGATCACACGTCCGGCAAAAAGGCTGGATGCCGCTGCCGAAAATCCACACTGTGGGATCACTCCCAGAAGTCCACCCCATACCGGTCCGAATTTTCCGGCTGTACGGATTCTCTTTCGTGCTGCCGCACCTGTCTTATGCTCCAGCCATTCCATAAACAGATAAGTAAGAAAAAGAAAGGGTAGCAGCTTGATGCTGTCTATTACTGAATCTAATATAATCTCTGACATATAGTTCTCCTTATATTTGCACTTTATTTGTATTTGCAACTTATTTACATTTGCAACTTATTTGCATTTCTGTATTATATAGTATTTTTATAATTTGTCAAGTCTGTAAACCATACAATTGAAACATTTCAAAAAAAAGACCATCTTTCAGATATGGGGGAAAATCCGAAAGATGGTCTTTTTATTCATGTTTTATTTATACAATATATAAGGATGTTATATCTGTATTATTCAGCAACTGCCTTAAATGCTTCATCAAGATCCTGAATGATATCGTCAATATTCTCTGTACCAATGGAAAGACGAATTGTATTTGGTTTGATACCCTGATCGAGAAGTTCTTCTTCTGTGCACTGGCTGTGTGTTGTTGTAGCCGGATGGATAACAAGAGATTTAACATCAGCTACATTGGCAAGCAATGAGAACAGTTCCAGATTATCAATGAAGTCCTTTGCCTTCTGCGCATCACCTTTAATCTCAAATGTAAAGATGGAACCGCCGCCGTTCGGGAAGTATTTCTTATAAAGCTCCTGCTGAACCGGATCTGTGGATACAGACGGATGATGAACTTTCTCTACCTGCGGATGGTTATTTAAGTACTGAACAACTTTCAGTGCATTCTCTACATGGCGTTCAACACGAAGTGACAGTGTTTCAAGTCCCTGAAGGAAAATGAATGAACTTACCGGAGAGATGGTTGCACCTGTATCACGAAGAAGAATTGCACGAATCTTTGTGACAAATGCTGCCGGTCCGCATGCCTTTGTAAAGCTTACGCCATGATAGCTTGGGTTCGGTTCTGTCAGAGATGCGAATTTACCTGATGCTTCCCAGTCAAATTTACCACTCTCAACGATCACACCTCCGATTGTTGTACCATGTCCACCGATGAATTTAGTTGCAGAATGAACAACGATATCTGCACCATATTCGATTGGTCTTACAAGGTAAGGTGTTGCAAATGTGTTATCCACTACAAGCGGAATCTTATGTGCATGAGCAATCTTTGCGATAGCTTCAATATCAACTACATCAGAGTTCGGGTTTCCAAGAGTCTCGATGTAAACAGCTTTTGTGTTATCCTGAATTGCGTTCTCTACTTCTTCAAGATCAAATACATCAACGAATGTTGTTGTGATTCCATAAGCCGGAAGTGTATGCTCCAGAAGGTTTGTTGTTCCACCGTAAATATTCTTGGCCGCTACAATGTGGTCACCCTGCTGTGCAAGATTCTCAATTGTATATGTGATCGCTGCTGCACCGGATGCTACTGCAAGTGCCGCAGAACCGCCTTCAAGCGCTGCGATTCTTTTCTCGAATACATCTTCAGTCGGGTTTGTAAGACGTCCGTAAATGTTACCTGCATCTGCAAGTCCGAAACGTGCAGCTGCATGATCGCAGTTTCTGAATACATAAGAAGATGTCTGATAAATTGGTACTGCTCTTGCATCTGTAACCGGATCCGGACTCTCCTGTCCTACGTGAAGCTGTAATGTTTCAAATTTGAAATGTCTGTCTTTTCTTTCGATTTTTTTGCTCATGTGTATATCCTCATCTTTCTCTGATTTATAATAATCTTTTTCTCTGCAAAACTGATTCCGGCTCTTAAGCCCCTTATCTGCAAGTCATTTTTGTTTCTACGCTTTTCATATCGGTTTGATATGATTTAGCATAGTTGTATATTACCATTTAATTCCTAGTACGTCAATAGGAAATTTTCTATAGCGTTTAATAGCTAATAACTATAACGTTTCCAAAAAACAGTGCAGATAAGACAGTCCGACAAAATGCGAAAGACAAGGAAAATCTGTCATTTAATACAATTTTCAATCACGCCGCCGCCTACAACGATATCTCCATCATATAACACAACTGCCTGCCCTCTGGTGATAGCTCTCTGTGGTTTATCAAAACGCACGTGCAGCACTCCATCTTCCGTCTGCCATGCTACGGCCTCCTGCTCCGGATGACGGTAACGGATCTTTGCTTTCAGTCTCATTGGCTCCTTCAGAGATTCACAGGAAATCAGATTGACCTTTGTTGCAGTCAGTTCCGAATGGAAAAGATCCTCATTATTTCCCAGAACCACCTGATTGGTCTTTGGAGAAATATCACACACATACAGTCTGGATGCTGCCGGAATACCAAGTCCTCTTCTCTGGCCAAGTGTATAGTGGATGATTCCTTTATGTTTACCAAGAATGTTTCCTTCTGTATCTACAAAATCACCCGGGATTGATTTACGTCCTGTGTACTGTTCAATAAACTTTGCATAATCACCGTCCGGTACGAAACAGATATCCTGGCTGTCATGCTTTCTGGCATTAACAAAGCCATGCTTCTCTGCGATCTCACGCACTTCCGTTTTGCGAAGCCCGCCAAGAGGCAGGGAAATATGCGCAAGCTGCTCCTGTGTCAGCATATAAAGCACATAACTCTGATCCTTCGTATCATCCACAGCTTTCTTTAATAAGTAACGGTTCTTCTCCTCATCATATTCCACACGTGCATAATGTCCGGTTACAATATAATCATACTCCAGTTCACGCATTCTCTGAAACATCTTGTCAAATTTCAGATAACGATTGCAGTCAATGCAGGGATTTGGCGTGGCTCCATGCTCATAGGCATCCACAAAGCGGTCCATAACATCCTCTTTAAACCTCTCGGAAAAGTTAAAAACATAGTACCTGATTCCCATTCTGCAGCAGACATTTCTGGCATCCTCCACATCATCCAGAGAACAGCAGGTTTTCTCTCTCTTTACTCCTATGTCCTCATTGTGAAATAATTTCATGGTAGCACCGATACATTCATCACCGGTTTCCTTTGTAAGCAGAGCTGCCACAGAGCTGTCCACTCCGCCGCTCATTGCGATAATTGCTTTTCTCATTTTTATTCCATCCTGTTCTGTGATCCGATTACACGGAATATTATTGTTTATGATAATTTTATTTATGTTATGATAGCTGTTCTGCAAAATACTGAACAGTTACATAAAAATCATTTGTACAGCATATCTATTCTAACACATTTATGTAAAATAAAAAAAGCCCTAAAAAGGGCTTTTTTATTTTACACAAATAATGGAGTAGAATAGTAACGGTCACCGGAATCCGGAAGAAGAGCTACGATTGTTTTTCCTTTATTCTCCGGTCTCTTAGCCAGCTGGATTGCCGCATAGAGAGCCGCACCGGAAGAAATACCAACAAGAATTCCCTCATGTTTGGCAATCAGCTTGCCAACTGTAAAAGCATCCTCATTCTCAACCGGAAAAACCTCATCATAAACCTCTGTATTTAATGCCTTCGGAACAAATCCCGCACCGATTCCCTGAATCTTATGCGGACCGCTCTTTCCCTGAGAAAGTACAGGGGAAGTTGCAGGCTCTACTGCCACTACTTTCACGTCAGGATTCTGGGATTTCAGATATTCACCAACACCGGTGATCGTTCCGCCTGTACCAACACCTGCCACAAAAACATCTACCTGTCCGTCTGTGTCTCTCCAGATTTCCGGACCTGTGGTCTTTTTGTGGATCGCAGGATTTGCAGGGTTATCAAACTGTCCCGGAATAAAACTGTTCTCATATTCCTTCGCAAGTTCGTTTGCTTTGGCGATTGCGCCATTCATACCTTTTGTTCCATCTGTCAATACGATTTCTGCACCGTATGCTTTCAGAATATTCCTTCTCTCAACACTCATTGTCTCAGGCATCGTAAGTATCACTCTGTATCCTTTGATTGCAGCAAGAGAAGCAAGACCGATTCCGGTGTTACCTGATGTAGGCTCGATGATCACTGCGCCAGGCTTCAGAACGCCTCTCTCTTCAGCGTCTTCGATCATACTCAGGGCGATACGGTCTTTGGCACTTCCTGCCGGGTTAAAATACTCAAGCTTCACAAGTATTCTCGCTTCCAGCCCAAGCTCTTTTTCAAGATTTCCAACCTCAAGAAGAGGAGTATTTCCAACCAGTTCCGCTGCATTTTTATAGATTTTTGCCATGAGTTCGTCCTCCTTATTTCATACTAAGTATATATGAATTATATGTTATATACATAATATTCTATAAATCCACTGTTGTCAAGAGGGAAAATCAAATTACATAATCATTTCCCATCTCTTCATACCAGTCTTTAAGATCCTGCAATGTAACCTTATCCAGTACTCCCTCAATAGCTTTATCAAGCATCTTCCAGAGACGGAGTGTGACGCATTCCCCGGCTCTGCTGCACTGATTCGGTTCGTCCTCCAGACAGGCTACCGGCTTCATGCTGCCCTCTGTCAGTCTCAGAATAGTTCCCACCGTATATGTTTCCGGCTCTCTGGCAAGCATATAACCGCCCTGTGCCCCTCTCAGGCTCTTTACATATCCCGCCTTCTTTAATGATGAAATAATCTGTTCCAGATATTTTTCTGAAATATTTTCCCTTGCAGAAATATCTTTGATCTTGACCAGTTCTCCTGTATTATGAACTGCAAGATCAAGCATAAGTCTCAGAGCATACCTTCCTTTTGTAGAAATCTGCATTTTTCAAAACCTCCTGATTAAATTTCGTCGGATTATCATTGTTTTCTTCTATTATATAGTATTCCTAGTCATATAGTCAAGATATATTCAACTTTCCTATATGAATATACAAAAAATCACAGAACCATCCCCAGTCCTGTGATTCTCTCACTGTCTTATACAGTATTATTTCTCCAGTTCTTCTGCTGAAGTAAATACATTAAATCCATTATTCTTAAGAATGCATTCTGTCACTGCACCATCCTCCGTCTGAAGAATTACTACAGGTCTGAGATCTTTTCTGTGGAAAGAAGTATAAATATAGTCAAGACTTACATTACTGTCTGATGCTACTTTCAGGAGTTCATCCAGACCGCCTACCTGATCTTTCATATCAACTACGATCGCCTGTGTAATACGATTCATATATCCACTCCTGTTTAAAACAATTTCCGCTTTATCCGGATCGTTGCAGATCATACGGAAGATTGCAAACTCCGGTGCATCGAAGCATGCAAATCCATAAATATTAATCCCGTTATCTGCAAGTATCCCTGTCACTCTTTTCAGACTTCCTGCTTTATTTTCCACAAATACAACATTCTGTTTGATCATCTCTTTTATCCTCCGGTCAACTCTCTCAGTATCTTTATAATCCCTCATCCACATATTTCTTAATATTGGATGTATTTACATATTTCGTCATATGCTCACCGTCTGTGATCACCAGAGTCGGAGCCTGCATAATTCCAAACTCCTTCACCATCTCCGGATTCTTCTCCGCATCAATAATCTCGAACTCCCTGCCTTCCAGTATCTTCTTCGCCACTCTGCAGTTCGGACAAGTACTGGTTGTAAACAGGTATTTATGTGATGCCACAGGTTCTATCTTCACATCATCCTTAGTCACAGTAACTACACTGGCATGAACCGGCTGTATTTTTCTGATATCTGAATGCATCACATCATAAAGCGTACGGTTCTTATACTCCTGTGCTTTACCGTCATTCCAGTTCTGTACAGGTCTGTAATATCCTGTGATACGACTGTAAACCTCCGCCTTCTTACCACATTTCGGACAAGTGAAATGCTCTCCGCTGATGTAGCCATGTTCCTTACATACAGAATAGGTCGGCGAAATCGTATAATACGGCAGTTTATAATTCTCTGCGATCTTACGTACCAGTGCTGCTGCTGCTTTCCAGTCAGGAAGCTTCTCACCGATAAATGCATGGAATACAGTACCTGATGTATAAAGCGTCTGCAGATCATCCTGAATATCCAGTGCATCAAAAATATCTGTGGTATATTCAACCGGAAGATGAGAACTGTTTGTATAATAAGGAGTATCCCCTTCCTTGCCTGCAGTCTTAATATCCGGCCAGCGTTTTCTGTCGTGTTTGGCCAGACGATAGGCAGTAGATTCAGCAGGAGTTGCCTCAAGATTAAACAGTTCTCCTTCGTACTTCTCCTGATAATCGGACAGACGTTCCCGCATATGAAGAAGAACTTCTTTTGTAAACCTCTGCGTACGCTCATCAGACATATCTTTTCCCAGCCAGCGGGCATTCAGACCAACCTCGTTCATTCCCACCAGTCCAATGGTAGAGAAATGATTGGAAAAGCTTCCAAGATATCTCTTTGTATAAGGATATAATCCCTCATCCAGCAGCTTACCAATTACTTCACGTTTAATATGCAGAGAACGTGCGGAAATATCCATTAAGCGATCCAGACGATTGTAAAACTCTTCCGGTGTCTTGGAAAGATATGCGATACGCGGCATATTTATAGTTACTACCCCCACAGAACCGGTACTCTCTCCTGATCCGAAGAAACCACCGCTCTTCTTGCGGAGTTCTCTCAGATCCAGACGCAGACGGCAGCACATACTGCGGATATCACTTGGTTTCATATCACTGTTAATATAGTTTGAGAAATACGGTGTTCCATATTTGGATGTCATCTCAAAAAGAAGGCGGTTATTCTCTGTATCAGACCAGTCAAACTCATTTGTTATGGAATAGGTCGGAATAGGATACTGGAACCCGCGTCCGTTGGCATCCCCCTCGATCATGGTCTCAATAAATGCCTTATTGATCATATCCATCTCTTTTTTGCAGTCTTTGTACTTGAAATCCATATTCTTTCCGCCTACGATAGCCGGAAGCTCTGCAAGATCATCCGGTACTGTCCAGTCCAGCGTAATGTTGGAGAAAGGTGCCTGTGTTCCCCATCTGCTTGGGGTATTGACTCCATAAATAAAAGACTCAATACATTTCTTCACTTCCGGATAGCTTAAATTATCTGCCTTGACAAAAGGTGCCAGATAAGTATCAAAGGATGAGAAAGCCTGCGCTCCGGCCCATTCATTCTGCATAATCCCAAGAAAGTTTACCATCTGATTGCAGAGAACACTCAGATGCTTTGCAGGTGAAGATGTGATCTTGCCTTCAATACCGCCAAGTCCCTCCTGGATCAGCTGTTTCAGTGACCATCCTGCACAATATCCGGTCAGCATGGACAAGTCATGAATATGAATATCCGCATTTCTGTGTGCATCTGCGATTTCATTGTCATAAATCTCAGACAGCCAGTAATTTGCAGTAACTGCACCGGAGTTGCTTAAGATCAGACCTCCAACTGAATAAGTAACTGTGGAGTTCTCCTTTACACGCCAGTCCTCAACCTTCACATAACTGTTTACGATTTCTTTGTAATCCAGGATCGTTGACTTCATGTTGCGAACCTTTTCCCTCTGCTTGCGGTAAAGAATGTAGGCTTTTGCCACATCTGCATATCCGGCCTGGATCAGCACATTCTCCACACTGTCCTGAATTTCTTCTACTGTAATCTTATTATCTGTAATCTTTTTCTGAAAATCAGAAGTAACACGCAGCCCTAAGAGATCAATCATCTCTTCGCTATAATTTTTCTCTTTTGCATCAAAGGCTTTATGGATAGCCGCTGTGATCTTGCCTATTTTAAACTCATCCACTTCGCCATCACGTTTTACTACCTGAAACATATCTAATGCCCCCATTTTCTCTTGTTAATCTTTTTCTCCTGCATATTCTTACCGGAGATATTTCTGTCGTTACTGTCCACTTTGCTCTGAGTAACACTGTAGGTTCATTGTATCAGAGTATCACCGGTTCGTCAACACGCAAAAATACCACATAATGTTCCTCATTTTCGCAAAAGGCACAATATATGGTATTTTTCTTATTTTTCAAAATATTTTTTTATACAACTCTGGCGTAGATTTCTTTCGGCACCCTTGCCTTCACAGCAATCCCTTCCTCTGTGTATTCCTCTGAGATAAGCTGCCCATATTCGCGGATCAGCTGGATTTTTCCTGCTTCCTGATAAGGGAAAAGGCGCTCCACATAAATCTGTTCTTCAGCAAGAAGCTTCTCCAGAAGATCATTCAGATCTGCAAGACCCTCGCCTGTCTTTGCAGAGACCTTCAGCGTATAGTCTGATTTAAAATCTCGCAGTACGCATGCCCCCGGTGCATCCTGCTTATTAAAGAGTGTAATGATCTTCTTTCCCATCACTCCCAGTTCTTTTAATGTCTCATATACCACATGCATCTGCATCTCTGCCTGCGGATTGGAAGAATCTACCACATGGATAATATAATCTGCATATTTGGCCTCTTCCAATGTGCTCTTGAATGCTTCGACCAGATGATGCGGAAGCTTATGGATAAATCCAACCGTATCTGTGAGAAGAATCTGCTGTCCGTCCTTCAAATTCAAAAGTCTGGTAGTTGGATCCAGTGTAGCAAACAGTTTATCCTCTGATAAAACCTCTGAGCCTGTCAGTGTGTTCAGCAGCGTAGATTTTCCCGCATTTGTATATCCTACGATCGCAGCAGTCTTCATATTGCCTCTGGCCCGGCTGGAACGGATCAGTTCCCTGTGTTTCTCCACCTGGGATAATTCCTGCTTCAAAGCAGAGATCCTTGTACGGATAAGACGACGGTCTGTCTCCAGCTTTTTCTCTCCCGGACCTCTGGTTCCGATTCCACCTCCCAGACGGGAAAGAGATTCCCTGAGACCGACCAGACGGGCAGATCTGTAGCGAAGCTGTGCAAGCTCTACCTGTATTTTACCCTCACTGGTTATAGCTCTCGCTGCAAAAATGTCCAGAATCAATAATGTCCTGTCCATCACCTTACAGTCCAGTTCCCGCTCCAGATTATTCAGCTGTGCAGGAGAAAGTTCGTCATCACAGATAATTCCGGTTGCATCCATAGCATATACCAGTGCACGTACTTCCTCTATCTTTCCTTTTCCAATATAAGTTCCGGGATGCACAGACTCACGATTCTGAATGATTCTTCCCACTGTAACAGCTCCCGCAGTTGATGCAAGCTCCTTCAGTTCATCCAGGGATTCTTCCACATTATCATGATCATCCGTCTGCACTCCCACAAGAACCACCCGTTCTTCAAGCTTTCCAAATTCTTCCATAAATTCTCCTCAGTCAGATGGATATTACACACGCGTTTTAAGAAATGCAAGTTCTTTCTTAACAGTTTTATCTTCCGGGTATAATTCCAGATATTCCTGTGCTTTCTGCAAAGCAGTCTGAAAATCCAGTTTCTTCTCATAGACTACGATCTCATTAAACAGCAGACTCTGCATATCCTCCGCTCCTGCCTCATGGATTCCGCTTTCTATATCAGAAAGGGCACTGTCATAATCCCCATCCTCTATATCACACAGTGCAAGTCCGTTAAATCCTTTGGCTCCGTTTTCCGCCTGTGATACATACTGCTGAAACATTGCTTTTGCATTTGCGCTGTCTCCTTTATCCATATATACCATACCAAGCAGAACCAGTGCCTCCGTATTATCGCCGTCTATGGCCTGTTTCAGTTCACTTTCAGCATTTTCATAATCATCCATATAATAATAAACTCTGCCGCGGTCACAATGATCCTCTGCATTTTTTGCAGTTCCTGACAAAGCAGCTTCCAGATAACGGGTTCCGTCTGCTTCCATATCCCTGTTCAGATATGCTCCGTAGATCTGGATAGCTCTGTCATAAGTTGCATCTTCGCCGTAGGCCTGTTCAAAATTAGCAGAAGCTTCCTCATAGGAATCCATGGCCAATGCTGTTTCTCCCGTAAGGAAATACAGATCCGCATCCATTTTATAGTTTTCTGCCAGAGTCTGGCAGTCTTCCAGTGCTGCCTCATAATCCTTTACTTTGAGATAAGCCACAGCTCTATACGACAGAATATCTTTTTTTAATGCTTTGCCAACTTTGTCACATTTAAGCGCATCATTGAAATATGTTATGGCTTCTTCATAGTTTCCAAGCTTGAGTTTCGCTACACCTGCACCTCTGTACGACTGTGCAGGCTTCACTCCTTCAGAAATTGCTGTCTCGTATTCTTCAAGTGCTGCCTCATAATTTCCCTGTTCCAGATCCTGTGCAGCCTGTTTATAATTCTTCGTATCTCCCACATTGCAGCCCGTCAGAAGTCCAAGGCTTAAGCAGACAGCAGTCAGAAATAATCTTTTTTTTCTATTATACATGTAATTCCTTTGCCAGTAAATCAGTCAATGAGCAATCCTTCGGATTCCATTACCTTTACTACATGATCAACATTCTCAAGGCAGAGTTCATCTGTTCCGGCTTCTACCATAACACGAATCAATGGCTCTGTGCCACTCTCGCGTACCAGAATACGCCCATCACTTCCCAGTTTCTTTGCAACTTCCTCTACAGCAGCAACTACCTTCGGATTCTCTCTCGCAGTCTTCTTGTCTGCCACCCGGACATTTCTGAGAAGCTGTGGATAAACCTTCATTTCCCTTGCCAGATCACACAGAGTTGCTTTCTTCTCTACACACGCTTCCATTACCATGAGAGAAGTAAGGATTCCATCACCTGTTGCAGCGTAACGGCTGAAAATAATATGTCCGGACTGCTCACCGCCAAGACTGTATCCATTCTCCATCATATTCTCTGCCACATATTTATCTCCTACTGCAGTCTGCTCATATTTCATACCCTCTCTCTCCAGAGATTTGTACAGACCGAGGTTTGACATAACAGTGGTTACTACTGTATCATCTTTTAATCTGCCCTGCTCCTTGAGATATTTTCCACATACATACATAATCTTATCACCGTCGACCACATTTCCCTTATGGTCAACAGCAATACAGCGATCTGCATCACCATCATAAGCAAAACCGATATCCAATCCATTGTCCACAACATATTTCTGCAGGACTTCAATATGGGTAGAGCCACAGTTTGTATTGATATTTGTACCATCCGGCTGGTTATTGATCACATAAGTCTTTGCCTGAAGTGCCTCAAATACACTCTTTGCAATAGCTGAAGAACTTCCGTTTGCACAGTCAAGCCCTACTTTAATGCCTTTGAAATCCCTGCTTGGAATAGAGATCAGATGTCCGATATAACGATTCCTTCCTGAAGCAAAATCCACAGTGCGTCCAATATCTTCTTTAGTTGCCAGAGGAAGATCCTCGATCAGGCCATCCAGATATGCTTCAATCCTTGCTTCTACTTCCGCTTCAATCTTCTGTCCGTTTCCATTGAGAAGTTTGATACCATTATCATAGAATGGATTATGGCTTGCGGAGATCATAATACCACAGTCAAAATCCTCTGTACGTACTGCATAGGAAACACTTGGGGTCGTCGTTACATGAAGAAGATATACATCTGCACCGGACGCTGTCAGACCTGCAACAAGTGCATATTCAAACATATAACTGCTTCTTCTTGTATCTTTTCCAATAACAATCTTAGCTTTATGGTCTCTTCCATAATACCAGCCTACGTAGCGCCCCACCTTAAATGCATGATCTACTGTCAGTTTAACATTTGCTTCTCCACGAAATCCATCTGTTCCAAAATATTTTCCCATAATTGCTCTCCTTTACTTTTTACAATATCCTCTGTTTCTGCACTGCATACTGTATTTCCCGGATCACACCCAAAACTGCTTTTAATCAGATCAGACATGTCTCCTGCGAAAGCTGCAGATATCTGCTTAACTTATTGATAAAGTCCCTGAGGATATATACCCGCTTCTGTAAGATTTTTAAATGCTCTCGTTACTGTTTCTTTATCTTCCTGATAGGTTACACCAAACCATGTATCCTTTGTCTCCAGGACATCAACTTTAGCACTTTCATTTTTGATCAGATGGTCAACTAACTCCGGAAGCAGATATTCCTTTTTTGTATCTTCCGGTGCGAGTCCACTGAGAAATTCTGCAAATCCTTTCTCGAGAACCTCCATAAAGTCCGGCGTCAGTCCCCACATATTCATGGACACCAGATCCTTTACATCCAGTTCCTGCACACTTCCGTCCGCATTTCTTGACTCTGCACCTGTGGCAGTCTTAAATATATCATGCGTCTCTGTCACACCTGTAAGCTGTCCATTCTCAATATGGCAGATTCCTCTGGTAACGCTTCCATTATCGCTCAATGTATTTCCAAGCCTGAAACCGGCCATGCAGATGTGGAGTTTTCCGTCCTTTTGCTGTTCCTGCACAAGATAATCATGCACCTTCACATAAGCTTCTTTCCCATAATAATCATCTGCATTGATAACAATAAATGGCTCATCCAGAACCTTCTTTGCAGCAAGTACAGCCTGTCCGGTTCCCCAGGGTTTCGTGCGGTCAGCCGGTTTCGTAAATCCCTCCGGCAGATCATCAAGCTCCTGGAATACATATTCTACTTCCGTAATTTTCTCAATACGCTCGCCGATCACTCTGCGAAACTCTTCTTCCAGATCTTTACGGATAATAAACACTACTTTGTCAAATCCGGCTTCCAGCGCATCGTAGATGGAATAATCCATAATAATCTCTCCACATGGTCCCACCGATGCAAGCTGCTTGATTCCTTTTCCAAAACGACTTCCGATTCCTGCCGCCATAATCACAAGTGCTGTTTTCTGCATAAATATTTTCCTCCTGACATTCTTCTCTCATATCAATACTTTTTCTGTCATCTTCTGTCACATACCCTCTCCGCAATATTCTATTCCGCATCCTGAAGATTACTTAATTTTGCTGCCTGATCTGCTGCGATCAGACTGTCAATGATCTCATCCAGATCCCCGTTCAGAACATTCTCCAGCCTGTGCAGTGTCAGTTTGATTCTGTGGTCTGTCACACGGCCCTGTGGAAAATTATAAGTTCTGATCTTCTCTGAACGGTCACCTGTTCCAATCTGGCTTCTTCTTGCCTCAGCCTCAGCATCATGCTGTTTGGCAAGCTCCATCTCATACAGACGGGAGCGAAGAACTTTCAGTGCTTTATCTTTATTCTTAAGCTGTGACTTCTCATCCTGGCAGGAAATTACGATTCCGGTAGGAATATGTGTCAGTCGCACAGCAGAGTCTGTTGTATTGACACACTGTCCGCCGTTTCCGGATGCACGGAACACATCGAATTTACAGTCATTCATATCCAGATGGAAATCGATTTCCTCTGCTTCCGGCATAATAGCAACTGTACAGGTAGAGGTATGGATACGTCCGCCGGATTCTGTTTCCGGAACTCGCTGTACACGATGTACACCACTTTCATATTTCAGTCTGGAATAAGCACCTGCACCTGTAATCATAAATGTTACTTCCTTAAATCCGCCGATTCCGTTCTCATTGAGACTCATCATTTCTGTTTTCCAGCGGCGGGATTCTGCATATTTCACATACATACGGTAAATCTCTGCTGCAAAAAGGGCAGCTTCATCCCCACCTGCACCTGCACGGATCTCCACAATAACGTTCTTGTTATCATTAGGATCTTTCGGAAGAAGAAGGATCTTAAGTTCATGCTCCAGTTCCTCTACATTCTTCTTTGCCTCAGACAGTTCTTCCTTCAGCATTTCCCGCATATCTTCATCTTTCTCTTCCTCAAGCATGGAAAGACTGTCCTGTATCGTTTCTTTGTTTTTCTTATACTCCCGGTAAGCATCTACTATCGGCTGCAGATCGCTCTGCTCTTTCATCAGCTTCTGAAAATGTTCCTGATTATCGGTAACTCCCGGCTCTCCAAGCTCATTAAGCACCTCTTCAAAACGAATGAGCAGATCGTCTAATTTATCAAACATATTTATCCTCCTGTAATTTCTTTCGCCCCAGAACCACCCGGTCCAACCCGGCCAGATCCTGCCTTATCTCAATATCTTCAAATTTATATTTCCGCAAAAGAGCTGCCACATCTTCTCCCTGGCTGCATCCGATTTCATATAAAAGCCAGCCACCCGGAACAAGATGATCCTGTGCCTGTTTCGTGATAGCCCTGTAAAAATAAAGTCCATCTTCCATACCATCCAGCGCCATACGCGGATCATGCAATTTTACTTCATCCATAAGATCTTCAATTTCCGCCGTAGGAATATATGGCGGATTTGATATAATCATATCATAAGCTCTGCTATAATTTCTATTACTATTTTCGCATTCTGTCATTTTTACAGTATCTTTTACAGCAGTCCTTTTCATATACTCTGTTCCGTACACAATGTTCTGCATTTCAGAAAACAGATTACTCTGTACGAATTCCGCATTCTCTGCCACTTCCAGTGTCCGTGCATTCCGCACAGCCACTTTCAGTGCCTCATCTGACAGATCCACGCCTGTTCCGTGTGCATCAGCTCTCTCCTTCAGAATACTGATAAGAATACAGCCGGATCCTGTACACATATCAAGAATATATGGATTTTTCACAGCTTTCATGCATTCAAGAGCGGACTCCACAAGTGTTTCCGTATCCTGTCTGGGTACCAGTACATTCTTATCCACATAAAATTCATGCCCCATAAAAAAAGCCTGATGCGTCAGATGCTGCAGCGGCATGTGTCCCGCACGTCTGCTGATCAGTTTCAGATATCTTTCAGCAGCACTTTCTGTGACACTTTCTTCTCCGTATGCAAAATAATACGCCCGGCTTTTTCCTGTGACATATTCCAGGAGAAGCCAGGCATCCAGCCCGGCTTCCTTAATCCCCGCCTGTGCAAGGATCATCTGTCCTTTTTTTAATAATCCTGTAAGAGTTTCTCCGTTCATTGTTCTGCTTCAACTCCAAATTCTTCCTTCAGATATGCTTTCCAGTCAAAAACTGCCTCTACAGCCCTGATTGCAACCTCTGCCATATCTGCTGTCGGTTCCTTAGTTGTAAGTTTCTGCATTGCCAGACCCGGTTTACTGAAAAAGTCAGCAAGTTTGCTGTCTGATCTTCCAGCCCACTGAATAATCTCAAAAGATATTCCTGCTACAACCGGCACCATAAGAAGTCTTCCAAACAGTCTCACCCAGTAAAACGGAACCAATACAAAAATAAAATGCAGAAAAATGCTGACCAGCATAACCAAAAACAGAAAACTGGTTCCACATCTCTTATGCAGTCTGGAGCTTGCAAGAACATTATCCACCGTAAGCGGCAGTCCATGTTCCACACAGTTAATACACTTATGCTCTGCTCCATGATACATAAATGTTCTCTGAATATCCTTCATTCTGGAAATCAGAAGCATATATCCCATAAACAATGCAAGCTTTACAAATGCCTCAACTATTGTAACTGCAAATTCCGAAGCGCCAACCTTTCTGCAAAGACTTGCAAGGGCGTATGGCAGCAGCATAAAGGCGGCAACTGATACCACGATTGAGACAGCAACTGTCACATATAACAGCCATTTGAACTGCTTATCTTCTTTTGCCTTTTTTGCAGCAAGCTCCTCTTCTGAAAGAGCAGCGTTCTTCTGCTTATCCTCTTCGTCCTCCTCATCCCCTGCGATCTCCGCTGAATACATCAGACATTTTGTGCCGACCACCAGAGAATCCACGAAGCTTACCACACCTCGGATCAGTGGATATTTGAGAAATTTTGCATTTCCGAATACACATTTGTAATCTTCTACTTTTAATTCAATCTCATTGTCCGGTCTGCGGACAGCAATGGAATATTTATCCTTATGGCGCATCATAATGCCTTCCATTACAGCCTGACCGCCGATGTTCGATGATTTCATTATATTTCTCCCAAAGAAACAAGAAAGGCTGAGATTTCCCAACCTCAACCTTCTCAATTCTTACTATATTCTGATTATTTGTTCAGGCCGTATTTCTTATTAAACTTATCGATACGTCCACGAGCCTGAGCTGCTTTCTGCTGACCTGTATAGAATGGATGACATTTAGAGCAGATTTCTACGTGGATGTCCTGTTTTGTAGATCCTGTTACGAATGTGTTACCACAGTTGCAGGTTACAGTTGCCTGATAATAATTAGGATGGATTCCTTCTCTCATGATTTTCACCTCTCTGTAAAGATTCTATTTTCTATTCGTATTCATTTGACGAATTTACTATTAAACAGCTTTATGAGTATAACATATCGTCCCATGGAATGCAAGTTATTTTAAAATTTATTTTAAAATTTATTTAATATTTTTGTTACTGAGAACGGAGCGAACAGTAACTGTTTTTTTACAACGTTTCAGATAAACTTCTGTTTTTTTACAGTCTGCACAAATTCAGCATTATTTTTCGTACGGGTAAACATATTCAGGATCTGTTCTACCGCATCTTCTGACTTCATTCCATTGAGGGCTTTTCGCATAATGTAAACCGCTTCCTGTTCTTCTTTACTCAGCAGCAGATCCTCTCTTCTTGTACCGGATTTCTGGATATCAATTGCAGGGAATACCCGCTTTTCCTGCAGTTTTCGGTCAAGCACCAGCTCCATATTACCGGTTCCCTTAAATTCTTCATAAATTACATCATCCATTTTACTTCCCGTATCCACAAGCGCTGTAGCAAGAATAGTAAGGCTTCCGCCCTCTCTCATATTTCTGGCCGCACCAAAGAAACGTTTCGGCATATGAAGAGCCGCCGGATCCAGACCACCGGAAAGAGTTCGTCCGCTGGGCGGTATAATCAGGTTGTATGCCCTTGCCAGTCTTGTAATAGAATCAAGAAGAATTGTAACGTCTTTTTTATGTTCCACCAGACGACGTGCACGTTCTATTACCATTTCAGACACACGTTTATGATGTTCCGGAAGCTCATCAAATGTAGAATAAATGACTTCCACATTATCGCCACAGATGGCCTCCCTGATATCTGTAACCTCCTCAGGACGCTCATCGATCAGAAGAATGATCAGATGCATGTCCGGATTGTTTCTCAGAATAGACTTTGCCACATCTTTCAGCAAAGTTGTCTTACCGGCTTTCGGAGGAGATACGATCATTCCTCTCTGTCCTTTACCGATAGGGCTGATCAGATCTACGATCCTCATGGCAACTGTGCCGCCCGGTCTTTCCATTATCAGTCTCTCATTTGGAAAAATCGGTGTCATATCTTCAAAATTATGTCGTCTCTGCCCTTCACTGGGATGGAATCCGTTGATAGAGGTCACATATAGCAAGGCACTGAATTTCTCTCCCTGTGTTTTGATACGGATATTCCCCTTAATAATATCACCTGTTTTCAGGTTAAATCTGCGTATCTGAGAAGGTGATACATAAATATCATTTTCCCCCGGAAGATAATTTTCACATCGGATAAACCCATATCCATCGGGAAGTACCTCAAGGATTCCGTCTGCTCTCTCTCCACTGTCAAGCTGTACTGCCTCTGCCGGGGCATGATACTGTGTACGTTCCGGTGTTTTGTTATACTGGGGGATTCTCTCTCCGTTACCTTCCACTTCACTCTGCTGCGGTTTCTCCCGGACTGTTTCCTGTTTTTTTGTCTCACCTTCCAGTTCATCTTCGTGAAGCATTCTCTCGATCAATTCCGGTTTTCTCAATGCTGAAACCCCTTTTAATCCTCTGGCTTTTGCCAAATCCTTTAAAGTTGCCAGTGATAATGATTCATACTTTTCTCTCATAAAATAATCCTCTGCTTTTTGTTTTGATTGTTAATATTGATAATTATTTTTATTTTTGTTTTTCTGATTTCCTATGTATCTGAGCAATTTATTCTTTATTAACTTTTCCTGTAACAGTTAGTGGGATAATCTGTCTGAAGTGACACGAATATCAGATCTGCAGCAATGCATATCGCAGGAAAATTATACTCCTGCTCCTGTGTCGACAAGTTAATTCCTGTAGTAATCCTGTCTGCACACCGGTATCTTTATATTTATCTTAGCACATCTTCTTCATAATTGACAATACCATATTATTCCAAATCTTTATTATTGGCAAGCTGTTTTATACGTCATAAAACTGATATTATCGACATAAAAGCAGAAATCCGGAGACATAAAATATGTCCCCGGATTTCCGGTAAATCAGATATTAATAACACTTATTTAAGAAAACAATTAATGTACCAGATTTCCCACTAATCCATAAGAAACAATATACATAATGACAGTTGCCATAATAATGCCACAAAAAATTGCCAGAGAGGACTTCTTAATATCAATTTCCAGAAGAGATGCAATCAGAGATCCTGTCCATGCCCCTGTTCCCGGAAGCGGAATTCCCACAAACAGCATCAGTCCCCAAAACTCATATTTCTTTACCTGATCACTTTTTCTCATTGCCCTGTCTTCCAGTTTTATAACAAGCCCCCGAAAAAGTTTCGTCTTTTTTAAAACCTTGAAAATCTGTCTGATAAACAACAGAATAAACGGAATAGGAATAATATTTCCAACAATACACAGTGGAATTGCCTTTGCAGCCGATATCTTAAGTAAGGATGCTGCAAGCAATCCTCCCCTGAGTTCCAAAAGCGGAATCATTGAAATAATAAAAACTGCCCCTTCAGGTGAAATATATTGTGACAGATTCTGTGAAAACCAATGTACCAGCGCTTCCATAAAGCCTCCTAACTCTTACTTCAGATAATCTTTCAAAAAGTCAATAAATTTCTGCATTTCTTCCTTTGTTCCAACAGTGATACGAAGAAAATTGTCAATTCTGTTCTTCTGGAAGTAACGAACATAAATATGCTGCCCTCTCAATACCTCAAAAAGTTCTTTCGCAGGGCAGGTTTTATGCGTAGCAAAAATAAAGTTAGACATAGAATCCTGAAAAGAGAATCCCAGTGCCTTCAATTCTTTCTTTGTCCATTCTCTTGTCTCTATGATTTTATTACATGTCTCATCAAAATATGCTTTATCTTCAACTGCCGCCACACCTGCAGCAATCGCTGTACGGTCCATAGTATAAGAATTAAAAGAATACTTCACATCATTCAGGAATCTGATCAGTTTCTCATTTCCACACGCAAAACCAATTCTCATCCCAGCCATAGAACGCGACTTGGAAAATGTCTGTACGACCAGAAGGTTGTCATATTTTTCAATCAATGGAAGCGCCGACTGACCACCAAAATCCACATAAGCCTCGTCCACGATCACAATCACATCAGGATTATGGCGGATAATATCCTCCACTTCCTCCAGCGGCATCTCCACACCTGTCGGCGCATTCGGATTCGGGAATACAATTCCTCCGTTTTCTCTGAAATAATCTTCCTTCCTTATATGAAAGTTCTCATCCAGTGCCGGTCTCTCATATGGAATGCGAAACAGATCTGCCCATACATCATAAAAAGAATATGTGATATCCGGAAAAAGAACCGGCTTCTGTGAATTAAAGAATGTAAGGAAACTCATGGCAAGCACATCATCGGAACCTACTCCCACAAAAACCTGTTCATCCTTCAGCCCGTAATTCTTTGCAATGGCATGTACCAGTTCTCCTGCTGTAGGATCCGGATAAAGTCTCATAGTATCTGTATCCATCTCCCTCAACGCCTTCTCCACTCCAGGTGCCGGCGGATACGGATTCTCGTTGGTATTCAGCTTGATCATATCCGGCTGATTGGGCTGCTCGCCCGGTGTATATGGTATTACCTTACGTATATTTTCTTCCCATCTGCTCATTTATCTGGTTCCTTTCATGTTTTTTATTGTTTTTCGCTTTCGTCAGTATAACATTAATCTCTATTTTCGTAAATCAACTTTTTGCATTTTGCTGATTGACAAACCCACTTTGCAAGTTTATAATAGGCGGCAGAAAAGATAAGAAGGATTAAAACGTTGAAGAGAAGAGTACGCTGAGGAACGTTACAGAGAGAAATGTATATCGGTGCAAGCATTTCATCGCGAACCAGCCGAAGACCACCTCTGAGTGACTTTAATACAGTCCGGTGATTCCGTTACCATCGAATGAAGCGGTTCTGATCAGATGATTTATCCATCAGTAATGTATCAGAACAACCGGGGTGGAACCGCGAGTAATGTTATCTCGTCCCCTACAGTATTTAACCGTACTGTAGGGGATTTTTTTATTCTTTCTTTTACCCCTTCGCAGTACAAAAAACTGTTACTGTTCACTCCGTTCTCAGTAACACGCTCCGCGGGATATCAACAGTGAACAGCAACTATAACAAATCCATACTAACGTAAAGGAGATAATCATCATGATCGTAACATTAAAAGACGGCTCAAAAAAAGAATACGCTGAAGCAAAATCCGTAATCGACATTGCTTACGACATCAGCGAGGGACTTGCACGTGCTGCCTGTGCAGGAGAAGTAAACGGAGAAGTTGTAGACCTGAGAACAGTTATTGACAGTGACTGCGAATTAAACATCCTGACAGCAAAAGATGAAAAAGGACTTGCAGTTCTCCGCCATACAGCATCCCACGTACTTGCCCAGGCAGTACAGACCTTATTCCCGGATGCAAAGGTTGCTATCGGACCTTCTATTGATACAGGATTCTACTATGATTTCGACTGCCCTCCATTCTCCCGTGATGACCTGGATGCAATCGAAAAAGAAATGAAAAAGATCATCAAAAAAGGCGCTAAGATTGAACGCTTCACAAAATCAAGAGAAGATGCCATCGCATACTTCCAGGAGAAAAATGAACCATACAAGGTAGAACTTATCGAAGATCTTCCGGAAGGCTCCGAAATCTCTTTCTATTCCCAGGGAGACTGGACAGACCTCTGCGCAGGTCCTCACCTTATGAGTGTAAAGGGTGTAAAAGCATTCAAGCTTCTCTCCTCTTCCAGCGCTTACTGGAGAGGCAGCGAAAAGAACGCAATGCTCACACGTATCTACGGAACAGCTTATGCTTCCAAGGATGAGTTAAAAGAACATCTGGAACAGATGGAAGAAGCAAAAAGACGTGACCACAACAAACTTGGCCGTGAGATGAAGATCTTCACAACTGTAGACGTAATCGGTCAGGGACTTCCACTTATCATGCCAAACGGTGTGATCATGATGCAGGAGCTTCAGCGCTGGATTGAAGACGAAGAAGCAAAACGCGGATATATCAGAACAAAAACTCCGTTAATGGCAAAGAGCGACCTCTACAAGATTTCCGGACACTGGGATCACTACAAAGACGGCATGTTCGTTCTCGGCGACGAAGAAACAGACAAAGAAGTATTTGCGCTTCGTCCTATGACATGCCCATTCCAGTACTATGTATACAAAGCAGAACAGCACAGCTATCGTGATCTGCCTCTTCGTTACGGTGAAACATCCACTCTGTTCCGTAATGAGGATTCCGGGGAAATGCATGGTCTGACACGTGTACGTCAGTTCACGATCTCCGAAGGTCATCTGATCGTAAGACCTGACCAGATGGTAAAAGAATTTAAAGACTGTATCGCACTTGCACAGTACTGCCTGCAGGTTCTTGGTGTAGAGGAGGACGTAACCTATCACCTTTCCAAATGGGATCCGAACAACAAAGAGAAATACATCGGTGATGCAGAAGTGTGGAATCAGACAGAAGCTCATATCCGCCAGATGCTTGAAGAACTGAACATTCCATTTACAGAGGATGTTGGAGAAGCTGCATTCTACGGACCTAAGGTTGATATCAATGCCAAAAATGTATACGGAAAAGAAGATACAATGATCACGATCCAGTGGGATGCTCTTCTTGCTGAACAGTTTGATATGTACTACATCGATGAAAATGGTGAGAAACAGCGTCCATACATCATCCACCGTACATCCATGGGATGCTATGAGCGAACACTGGCATGGCTGATTGAGAAATATGCAGGTATGTTCCCGACTTGGCTCTGCCCAGAACAGGTTCGTGTAATTCCGATCTCTGAGAAATTCCACGACTATGCTGCCAAAGTGGAAGCACAGTTAAAAGAAAACGGAATCCGCTGCTCCGTTGACCAGCGTTCCGAGAAAATGGGCTACAAGATTCGTGAAGCACGTCTTGCAAGAGTTCCATATATGCTCATCGTCGGTGCCAAAGAGGAAGAAGAAGGCAAGGTTTCCGTAAGAAGCCGTTACCTTGGTGATGAAGGAATGAAAGACCTTGGTGATTTCCTTGCAGCGATCAAAGAAGAAATCAAGAATAAAACAATCCGCAAAATCGAAGTACAGGAAGAGAATAAATAATCTTCCCTTTCAGATAAGTACAGAAACTGTTATTTCTGTTAAAAACGGGGCTGTCGTCAATGAACTTTTGGTTCATACGACAGCCCTGTTTTATTATTCTTTCACTTTTTCCTCAAAATATCAGCATTTTAACCGAATCAAGTAAGTCCTCTGGGAGGTTGCAAAAAGCAATAATCAGTGAGGGATTTGCTTGTATCAGGAGGAATACCAGCTCCTTCTGATATCCAAAAGACAGAAAATAGTTTTACGAAAACGAATAAGTTTAGTTTTTTTACTTTTCACAATTAAATCAGGTAACTTACTTGCTTCGTTCAAATCAGACTATCTCCCGTATTATTCAATTTTTTACAAAAATTGTCGTATTTTTGCCTGTCAGGAATCTCACAATCATTATCTCCATTTATGCGAAAATATTATGAAAATTTTCGCATAAATAAAACTTTCTTTTTGTGAAATTAATAAATTATTATAAATTCTTTTTTGTGCAACAGGGATAAATTATGCAAATATAACTAAAACTACTTGATTTTTTCTGAAAACGTGCTACGATAAACTTACAAAAACGATTTAGGAACGAAAAACAAAAAACACAAGTCAGGAGTCTGACCAGACTGAAAACTCAATATGGGGAAATATCAGGCAAAAACTGAAAATCAATCATTACAGGGAGGTAATAACATGATGAAGAGAAAAGCTATGGCAATCACATTAACAGCAGCTATGCTTGCAGGCCTTACAGCAGTTCCTGCATGGGCTGAAGATGCAGCAGCAGACGAAGGTAAAGTTTTAAACATTTATTGCTGGAATGAAGAATTCAAATCCCGTCTGACTGACCACTATCCCGGATATGAAGAAGTTGACGGAACTCATGGCAAGATTGGAGATGTGGATGTTGTATGGAACATCACTCCTTCTGATGACAATGCGTATCAGAATAATCTGGATGAGACTCTTCTGAAACAGGCCGATGCAGCAGCAGATGACAAAATCGACCTCTTCCTTGTAGAAGCAGACTATGCTTTGAAATATGTAAATACTGATTATACAATGTCTGTGGCAGATCTGGGAATCACAGATGAGGAAGTTGCAGACCAATATCAGTACACCAAAGATGTTATGACAGATTCTGATGGTAACTTAAAGGGTCTTTCCTGGCAAGGCTGCCCGGGTGCTATGATCTACAGAAGAGATATTGCAAAGGAAGTATTCGGAAGTGATGATCCGGCAGAGGTTCAGAAGAAAGTTGCAGACTGGGATACATTTAAGGCAACAGCTGAAGAGCTGAAGGAAAAAGGCTATCAGATGACTTCCACTGTAAATGATGCCTACCGTGTATTCTCTAATAATGTAACTTCCCCATGGGTTGTTGACGGAAAGATCACTGTTGATGACAATATCAAAAACTGGGTAGATATGTCCAAGGAAATGGTTGATGCCGGAGAAACAGCTACCTATGAATTGTGGAGCGATGACTGGAGCAAGGGCTTCTTCAAAGACAGCAATGTATTCTCATATTTCGGACCTGCATGGTTCATCGACTTCTCCATGAGTGCTGACCAGGATGGTTCAGTTGGTAAAGATGGCGGCTGGGCTGCAACAGAAGGACCACAGGGCTTCTACTGGGGCGGAACATGGATCACAGCAGCTACAGGCACAGACAATCCTACACTGGTTGCTGATATCATGAGAACGATGACAACTAACGTTGACGTTATGAAAGAAATCGTTACTGCTGATAATGACTTCGTAAACAATAAACCTGCCATGGAAGAAATGGCTAAAGATGAGAACTACGGCGATGCAGTTCTTGGTGGACAGAATCCTCTGGCTATGTTCTGTGCAGGCGCTGATAAGATCGATCTGAGTAACATGAGCATCTATGATCAGGGTTGCAACGAAGAATTCCAGAATGCCATGAAGAACTACTTCGAAGGCAACGCATCTTATGATGAAGCTCTCGACCTGTTCTATAAGGCAGTTGTAGAAAAATATCCGGAACTTTCCTATTAATTAAACAGCAATTAAACAGTAAAACCTGTGTGCCTGCCTGACCATCAGGCAGGCACACTTTGAATTACAGCAGACTATGGAGGAAGATAATGGCAAAGAATAATAACCATAAAGCGGTCAGCTATAACAAATGGGGATATATCTTCCTGATACCATTTGTAGTAGTATATCTCATATTCCAGCTCGTTCCGCTTATCAGTACAATTTATAACAGTTTCTTTGAAAATTACAGATCTGGATTAACGCAGATAGGACCGAATTTTGTGGGACTTGCCAATTATGCAAAGCTCTTTCAGGGTGGCGATATCTGGATTTATTTTAAAAACACAATGATCATGTGGGTAATGGGATTTATCCCACAGATCCTGGTTTCCCTGCTCCTGGCTGCCTGGTTCTCCAATCCAAGCCTCCGGCTTAAGGGACAGCGCTTCTTCAAAACAGTTATTTATCTGCCAAACCTGATCATGGCATCCGCCTTTGCAATGTTATTCTTTACCTTATTTGCAGACGGCGGTCCCATCAATGCAATGCTGATGCAGTCAGGAATACTGAAACAGGCATATTCCTTTTTCAGCCATGCCTGGAGTGCCAGAACCCTTGTTGCAGTCCTGAACTTCCTGATGTGGTTCGGAAATACAACTATTCTTCTTATGGCAGGTATGATGGGAATTGACTCCTCGCTTTACGAGGCAGCTGAAGTAGACGGTGCAACTTCCTCACAGATTTTCAGAAAGATCACTCTTCCACTCCTTCGTCCAATCCTGATCTATGTTATGATCACATCCCTGATCGGCGGCATGCAGATGTTCGATGTACCTCAGATCCTGACAAACGGAACCGGCGACCCCATGCGTTCCACTATGACACTGATCATGTTCCTGAACAAGCATCTGTTCAGCAAGAACTACGGAATGGGTGGTGCATTATCCGTATTCCTGTTCATTATCACAGGAGTGCTCAGCCTGATCGTATTCCGCTTTAACAAGATAAAAGACTGATGGAGGTGAGAAGAATGAATGAAAAAAACTCCAAAAATAAAAAAGGAATGAGCATGAAAGGTCAGCGTACTCTTGCCTATATCGTACTGATCATCATTTCCTTCTTCTGCCTGTTCTGGTTTTATGTACTGTTTATCAATGCCACCAGATCTAATGGCGCACTGAAAAAGGGATTCACAGCCATTCCCGGAGGACATCTCATTGAGAACTGGAAAAATCTTCTCGCAGGAACACTCCCTGTATGGAATGGTATGTTCAACAGTATTTTCATTGCTACCTGCTCCGCTGTTTTATGTACCTATTTTTCAACAATGACTGCTTACGCTATCCATGCATACAATTTTAAAGCAAAAAAATTTATGTTTACATTTATCCTTGCAGTCATGATGATCCCAACTCAGGTAACTGCTCTTGGATTCCTTCAGCTGTTGGGAAAAATAGGTCTGGACGACTCCTTTGTCCCACTGATCGTTCCAAGTATTGCTGCTCCTGTTACTTTCTTCTATATGAAACAGTACATGGAAAGCAACCTTCCTCTGGAGCTTGTGGAAGCAGCACGTATTGACGGTTCCGGTGAATTTAATACCTTTAACAAAATCGTATTCCCGCTTATGAAACCGGCTATCGCTGTGCAGGCAATTTTTACCTTTGTACAGAGCTGGAATAATTACTTCATTCCGGCGCTGGTCCTTCACTCAGATAAAAAGAAAACACTTCCTGTACTGATCGCACAGCTTCGAAGTGCAGACTTCCTGAAGTTTGACATGGGACAGGTGTATGTAATGATCGCCTTTTCCATCTTCCCGGTCATCATTGTCTACATTCTTCTTTCCAGATTCATTGTAGAAGGTGTTTCCGCAGGTGCGGTTAAGGGTTAGATGCTGATACAACAAAAGCTGTCTGTTCCGGATGCAAATACATCCGGAATCCAGACAGCTTTTTTAATTATTTGCAGTACTGTTCTGTAATGATGTTACTATTTACAGCTCAGAGTTTTATTTTCTTAGATCTCAGCCAGTTTCAGCAGATCCGGGATCTTGGATTCCCATCCAAGTGCCATGATATGTACACCCTGACAGTATGGCTTGCACTCTTTGATAATACGTGCAGCGATCTCAACACCTGTGATACCTGCTTTTGTCTTTTCTTTGTCTGCTTTCAGTTCCTCGAGCATTTCGTCCGGAACATGAATGCCGGCAACGTTGTTGTTCATGAATTTAGCCATTCCAGCGGACTTCGGAATGATGATACCAACCTGTACAGGTTTTCCGAACTGTTTTGCTTTTTCCATGAATTTGATGAATTTCTCCGGCTCAAATACTGCCTGTGTCTGGAAGTATTCTGCACCTGCAGCTACTTTTCTTTCCATTTTTGCAAGCTGTGCGTCAACGGAATCGCTGCATGGAGATACAACAGCACCCTTGGAGAATTTTGGCGGCTCACCAACCAGTTCGTTTCCGCCAAGATCCACACCGGATTCCAGAAGCTTCACTGTGTGAAGAAGGGATACGGAGTCAAGGTCGAATACAGGTTTTGCCTGTGGGTGGTCACCCATCTTTGTATGGTCACCTGTAAGGCAGAGGATGTTGTCAATACCCAGCATTGCAGCGCTGAGAAGATCAGACTCCAGAGCGATACGGTTTCTGTCACGGCATGCCAGCTGGAAGATCGGATTCATGCCTGCATCCTTGAGAACTTTACACATTGCAAGAGATCCAAGACGCATAACAGAAGACTGGTTATCAGTTACGTTAACTGCATGAACATCCTTGAGGTATGTTTTTGCTTCTTCTACCAGTTCATCTACGTGGATTCCTTTTGGCGGTCCTACTTCTGCAGAAACTACAAATTCACCACGGTCGAATAATTCTTTCATTTTCATTGTACATTGCTCCAATCATTATAATCTATTTTAATTCATCGTCTGTTGCAAAGTTATGAATCTGTGTCGGACATTTCAGCGCGTCAAGGCGTCCGATCTCTTTCAGACGTCTGTAGATGCGTTCCCATCCACATTCCATTTCGCTGTCCACTTCACATTTACCGTTCTTGGAACCGCCGCACTGGCCATTCACAAGGCTCTTTGAACATGCTGTGATCGGGCAGATCCCGCCTGTCAGGTTCAGGTAGCATTCACCGCACTGGTCACATTTGTACTCTAACGGTGTCACGCCCTGGAAACCTGGTACCGGGTATGTATCGCAGGCTGCACAGACCATCTTATCTTCCAGATATTCTGAAACGGTCTGTACACCAACACCGCAGGAGAATACCAGAACCAGATCTGCTTCCTGGATCTTGCTCATATGTTTCTTAAGACGTAATTCCATATTTTCCGGATTACAGATGTAATCAGTTGTCATGATTCCTGTCACATTTCCTTCAGCTGCAAGTTCCTTCTGAAGTCGGGCAGCTTCTTTTTCCGGAAAACGAACTTCCTTACATCCATGACAGTTGATAATGAAAACTTTCTTTCCGGCTGTCAGTGATGTAATCGCTTCTTTTGCTTTTAACTGGGTAATCAACATATTACTTCATCCCCCTTACTGCATTTTTTCCGGCTTTGATACTGTTAATGATCGGAATCTTGGAAGAACAGATATACTGACAGCATCTGCACTCAACACAATCCATAACGTTCATGTCTTTCATGCCCTGCCAGTTCTCATCTTTCGCATATTTCACGAAATACAGAGGTGAAAGTTCCATCGGACATACATCTACGCAGCGTCCGCACTTGATACACGGCTGTTCTTTTGTCTCATCCGGTTCAACGGCAATAATACCATTGGAGCCTTTCATCATCGGTACATCCAGTGTGTTCAGAGGGAATCCCATCATTGGTCCGCCCATCTTAACCAGAACATCGTCATCTGTAAATCCGCCGCAGTAATCGATCAGCTCTCTTACGCTTGTACCGATCTTGATAACGAAGTTTCCAGGATTCTTGATCTTCTCGCCTGTTACTGTTGCAACACGCTCAACCAGAGGCATTCCTGTCTGGATCGCATCGGAGATTGCTTTTACTGTACTGATATTATCTACAACAACGCCGACATCTGCCGGAAGACCGCCGCTTGGAACAATTCTTCCCATAACGCGCTTGATGAGAGTTTTCTCAGCACCCTGCGGGTATTTGGTTTTTGCAACAAATACTTCCATGTTTCCGATATCAGCAACTTTTTTCTGCATTAATTCAATGGCATCCGGCTTATTATCCTCGATAACGATGATACCCTTCTCGGCACCTGTTGTCTTAAGGACTGCTTTCAGACCAAAAATAATGTCATCTGCATACTCAAGAAGTACTCTGTGGTCTGCTGTTAACAGAGGCTCACATTCACATCCGTTGAGAAGGATGGTATCTACCGGTTTGGCAGGTTTAAGTTTGACACAGGTCGGGAAACCTGCACCGCCCATACCAACGATTCCGGCTTCACGGATGATATCAATGATTTCATCCGGAGTAAGATTGTCAAGATCACCATGTGGCTGTACGGATTCGTGCAGAGTATTTTTTCCATCCGATTCAATGACAACAGCCATCACTTCGCTTCCACGTGTGCCATGCATACGCGGTTCAACAGCAACTACGGTTCCGCTTACGCTGGAATGTACCGGAGCACTGATAAATCCGGCAGCTTCACCGATCTTCTGACCAACTTTTACAGTGTCACCAACCTGAACGATCGGATTAGCCGGTGCGCCCAGATGCTGTGACATGGAGATCACAACTGTCTTCGGATCCGGGAATTTCTTCAGAGCGATGTGCTCACTGAATTCCTTACGTTCTGACGGATGAACACCGCCGTAATATCCGTCCAGTCTGTCTTCTCTGATGGACTTCACATAGTCGTTGATCACTTTGAAATTAACTTTGGAGAAATCACGAACCTGTACAGGCTGGTTTAAGAATTCTTCCAGGCGTCCCTGTTTTGCAAGTCTCTGGTAAATCTTCTCCCATGCACAGTCTTTATTCGGATCTACTTCGCATTTTCCATTCTTTGCTCCACCGCACTGTCCATTGACAAGACTCTTTGAACAGTCAACGATCGGACAGACACCTCCGGTAATGTTCAGATAACACTGCGCACATGCGTCACAGCTCTTCTTGGTAAGTGCCATGCCATGATGACCTCTGTAGTTAAGGGTGTTGCTTGCAGCAACTACCGGCTTACCTGCCAGATCCGCAACGGTCTGAATACCAAGGCCACAGGAAATTACTACTACATTCTCTGTACCTTCCGGAATCAGATCCTGTAATTTTCTTTCTGTGTGCATCTTATTGCATAAGAAATCAAATTTTGCACTGCCTGTAACCTTCTTTCCCTGATCTGCAGCGAATTTCAGAAATTCGTCACAATCCGGTTCGTCAACAGTTTCAAATTCTTTGAAACATTTGTTGCAGGCAATCACAAACAGGTTGTCCTTACCGTCAAGCACTGATGCAAGTTCATCACTGCTTTTCAGTTTGTACTTAGTATAGTTTTCCAATTGCTCACCTTCCTCACGATAAAATTTTATCCTTATGATATCTGTTCTTATCCGTTCCCTCCATCTCTGCACTCAAAAAAGGGCCAATAAAACCAGATAAATAAGTTCAATACATATACCTTATTAAATGTAACATAAAATGCACATTTTATCCAGTTTTATTAGCAAATTTTATAAATTTCTTCTATGATTTCATCCTAAAATTCTATGAAGTGCAGATATTTGTACTGTAAAGGATGTGGAATCAGTAAATTGTATACAATATACCACATTCTATAGCAACTATGACGATTCAGCACCTTCACACAGTTACGCTCTCAAACTCAAATCTTTAGAAATCGCCTTCGGTGATGGAATAATTACTCTCCATACAAGTAAATACTAATGCAGGCTTCAAAAAGATATGATATAATTAAAGAAAATATTTGCAATATCCCCCAACCACTCATTTATCAGAAACATTTATCAGAAAGGAGCGTGTTTACATGAAGAAGAAAATCCAACAAATCCTATTGACGTCACTGTTGTTTGTATTCTCAATACTGATCATATCAATCCCGACTCAGGCTGCCAAACCTGCAGCTACAACCGTTAAATCCAAAACTTCCTATTCCAATTCCAAAGAATCCATGACTGTAAGAGGACTGGATGCAAAGAAAACAGTAGTCTGGAAATACGTTACAAAGAAATATACTGCTACAGAGCTTCCAAGGACAAAATGTATTGTCCGCAAGGATAAGGTTTATGTTTTTGAAAGTTCAAAAATCGTCGTACTTCGAAAAAAAGACGGAAAACAGTTATGGACTGCAAAAAAAATCAGTCCTGCAGGACACCTTTGCAAATTTGACAAAAATGACAATCTATATGTAACCGGATACTACGATAACTATGTTTACAAAGTATCCACAAAAGGAAAGATTCTCTGGAAAACAAACACATCCAAAGCCAATAATTACTGGCCATATAAAATAAGCATTTCCGGTAATCAGATGACCATCCTGTATGAAATGAATAATAATGATGATTCATCAGAAAAAACTCATAAAATAGTTTTTAATATAAAAAATGGTAAAATACTGAAGTATTCCTAGGTTACAGCTCATAAAAATAGCGGCAACACTGCCGCTATTTTTGATTGAGCACATCTGTTTCTTTTATTCTCCTTTTTATGAACACTTCTGATAATCCTCTCTCAGTACTTGTATCATGAGTTAAGACGCTGTCCGCAATATTCACAATTGCTCAGACGTCCTTTTATTACCTGATTCTTTGCACCGCAGCTGGTACAGGTAACTGTAATATAAATCTTTTCATTTACACGTCTGTTTGGTGCAGTAATCATAATATAATTTCCTTCTCTGTCTATCTGGATATTCCGGATATATCCCCTGGCAATAAATTTTTCCAGTTTTTTTACTGCGCCTTTTCCCAGTTCCTGCTCAAGTTTCTCAAATGAGACCGTATTCTGGGCATAAGATTCAAACCAGCAGGCAATTTCCCTGGCTTTTTTCTTCCGTAATGCTTTCTGAACTTCCCTGAAAGTCGGATATAAAAATAACAGACAGAGCAGGATCTCTGTTGCCGCCATTCCCCAGCGTCCTTCACCAATATACTTCTCCGATGCACCAATAGCTCCCAGGGATAGAAGCATGCAGAAGCCACAAAGAACCCACTTCAGTTTTCCCAACACCCCTGCTTTTTTATTTTTTTCTGTCAAAAAATCATTCATGTCTGTTTCCTCTTTCTCTGATTAATCAAAATTCTATAATATATTGGTGAAGCTTCTGTCAGCCTGCCCCCAGCAGAAGCCATGCATCACCTGACGGATCATAATAATAAACCACATTGTCTCCTACTGCATAATAATGTTCTTTTGTAAAATGATCCTCATGATCCGTTCCCAGAACAAATACCGGACAATTTCTTCCTTCAATGTACTCCTCAGTGCCTGTATACCACAGAGACATCCCAAGACCAAGGTAATAGCTGACTTCATCTGTTTCTGAGAGCTGTTCTCTGGCAATCTTTATATTCAATGCTGAATCATGCTCCGGATTACACTCTGAATCGTACTCTGATTCATGCACCGGATTATATTCCGGATCATACTCATCCCAATTATAATATATGGAGAAATCATAGCAGTGGGTTTCTGCTGCAAGATGTCCATCCTTTAACGACACCATAGGATGGTATTGTATACTCATATTCTGCTTCTGTACAGAAACCATCACATTGGAATGAATCTCACTCACATTGCAGCGCAGAATAATGATTTCATTCTCCTGCCCCCTATAGTATGGAGAGTTCAGATCATCCAGATATTCCCCTTCTTCCGTAGGCTGAGCCGGATAAACGCTGACCCTGCAATCATCCCCCGGGACAATGGCATAAATTTCATATCCCCCTGCATCAACCACTGTTCCATCCTGTAAAAAAGGATACGCAGCTGCCACCTCTCCCTGTCTGGTATATTCAAGTATCTCTGCTACATCTGCACCTTCATAGGTATATCCCAGAAATGCCATTCCGGCCTGACATTCATTTTCCCTGATAATATCCTGCAGAATTGCCAGATTCTCATCTGCCCCAGGTGCTCTGGCAAATACTTCTCTCATACCTCCATGGATACCAACAAAAAACAGTACCGCACAAACACATACTGCAACCGAATATTTTTTCATACTCTCATCTCCCTTCTTATCAAACGGATATTTGCACTCCGCTTCGCTTTCTGCTCATAACAGAATAACTTCGCAGTTTATCAGCTTGCTATTTTAACGTAGTTACGATCAGTTTACTTTCCAGTGCAGCCGCTATCAAATCTTCTTTACAACTGTATCCTGCCCTGGCTATCATTTCCTGAAAATTCCATCTCACCCCGGAAGTAGAACATTTCATTTCTCTTGCAATCTCTGAATATGACATTCCACGGATATACAGGCGGAGCATCTCCAGCTGCCTGGGACTGATATCGCCGCTTGTGATCCAGTTAAGCTCCACCTTCGGTGTCACATCCGGAAATACATGCTCACCATTTAAGGTTCTGTGGATCACACTTCGTATTTCCTCTTCCCCGTGATCCTTATACCAGAGACTGTCTGCACATCCACACTTTGCCCTCTCCAGTACCTTGGGATCGATCAGGGAAGTAACGATCAATACCTTTGTATAGGGATACTTCTCCCTGATTTCTTTTCCGGCACTGAGTCCATCATGATTATGAAACGTCTGCACATCCATGATCACAAGATCAATTGCCGAATAATCACAGATTTTTACAGCTTCACGTGCATCCGAAACCGTCTGGACATGTCGGAATTCCGGCTCCTGCATAATAATATATTCAAAATACTTCTGCATGATCTTCTGATCTTCTACTATCAGTATCCGTACCATCGAATCCCATCCTTTCTGTCAGTGGCATTTTCAATATCAGACAAAACTCAGGGGAAAAAGAAACCTGCATCCTGCATTTTCCTGATTCAGCTGCCTTTCTCAGTGCAGATAAACCACCGCCTTCTTCCGCATTTTTGTCAGGCACCTCTCCATCATTGGTAATCTGAACAGTATATTCATCTGCATTTTTGTCTATCTTCACCCAAACAGTACTGCCATGGGCATGTCTGGCACAGTCTGGCACAGTTTGTCACACATTCACGAATTGCCCTGTCTGTCAGCAGCCTGTAAGATGGATGCATGGGAAAGTTCCCACTAATCTGAACTGAAATTCCAAGCTCTTCTGCATGTCTGATCGTATCCTTATATACTTCTTCCATACTCTCAACAGCAGAACCGGTAAGAATATAAACCAGATGTTTCAATACAGACAACTGTTTATCCATTTTATCCGGATCTTCTTTTCTTTCCAGTATTCTGCGTATTGACAGAAGGCTTCGTCCAAAATTGTCATGAACCTGCATTTTCATGACAAGCGTCTCCTGCTCTCTGATTTTATCTCCGATTTTTTCGTACATTTCCTCCAGCTTACGATTCAGGATTTCCAGCTTTTCATTGTTTGCCCTGATCTTTTCACCATTGTAATAAATTTCTGATACATTAACTGCCACTGTCTGCAGATATCCTGCACAATCCGGCTCCTGCAGACTATATTCCTGAAACATCCAGACGGAACCATTAGGAAAATAAAACACATTACTGTCTTTGCTCAATCTGCGAAGACCTTCCGATTCAGGTCTCCCATTCATTGCTCTCCTTAATGCGTCATAATCCTGCAGATAAGAACCTGTCATGATTCTGCTCAGTTCCTGCATCTTGGTATTACACAAAACAATCCTTCCAAGAGGATCCGAAAAACAGACCCCACATGGAACATCATTCACAGCTTCATTCACGGACCAGTAAGACAGGGAATGATGATATCTGCATCTCTCGCTCCGGATTGCCCAGCAAAGATAAAGCAATAATCCTATAACCACCGTCATAAAAACACTGACCGGATAACCCTGAAGCATTGGCTGATAGGAACTTTCTCCCAGGCAATATCTGTGATCATTCATCAGAGCACCCATGAACATAAAAGAAACAACAAAGACAGCCACTGCCGTTACGATTTTCTTTTTCCCGGAAAAGCAGGTGATTCTTACCAGCAGGAGGATTAATTCCAGAATCATGCAGATTTCAAGAAGAATCATCAGAACATTCTGTATTGCCATACTGCATTCCAAAAAACTGATCATCTTCCGCCTCTCTTTCTGAAGACGATACATCTGATAAACCATTCGTTTTCATCTTCCTGCTGCACTTTTAATTCCGGCCTTTCCGACATGAATCCACGCAGGTCCGCCTCTGATACAATATGAACTGAAATCCGCAGAGCATCATCAATCTGCGACACACGGTAAAAAACAGACTGCATGGTATCAACCAATCGTTCCACAAGCCATTCAAAGGTGTCATAGCATTTTAGTATATCATCTGCATTCAGCCACACATCCACATTTTCCACGTAGTAAGCAGCCCGGATCCTGCATAATTTTAAGCTGTCACAGGATTCTGCCAGGCTTTGTCTGAGATCTTCCATTGTAAGCAGATTTCCATCTGATGTATATTGTGTCAGCACCAGATTCTTTCTCCGCTTCAAATATGTGCCAACAACTACAATTTTACCGAGAATCCGATCATATTGTTCCCTTGATTCTGTCCGTTCCAGCTCATCCATAAACTGTGACAGCAATTCCAGCTGACCGGCTGTCTGATTCTGTATCATATTTAACAGACGGTTCTGTTCTTCTGTTTTTCTCCGCTCAGCCTCTTTCTGATAAGCTTTCTGTAACAGACGGTTTCTGGCAGTCAGTTCCTCCTGCTGTTCCCGAATATCCTGATACTGATCCAGCAGTACCGAAATATCCTCTGACCAAAACAAATGTCCTCCCCTTATAGGAATATGGTTGATCCGGATTCCCTGTTCCTGTACTGATGATCTGTCTATTATGATTTTACGCAGTTCAGGCGACAGCTCGGGAAAATCGCCGGAATGATAATAGCGCAGAAAAGAATGATCTGTAATCTCTGCATCCAGTCCTCCGGAAGTCTGGAATAATTCAAAATATCGATTATTGGTCTGTATCAATCCACATAATATACAACCCTGAAAAATTGCCGCCATTAAAAGACAGCACACTGCCGTCATATCCCCTGCAATGATTTTGATGAAAGGCAGGCGGAGTATATTTCCGATATTCCACCCCAGAAGCAATATTCCCGGAATCACTGGCAGCCAGAACTGTTTCTTTCCCGGAATTCTGCTTTTTCTGATCAGAATGATTTCCATCCCTGTCAGACAGATCAAGATCCATCCCTGAATCACCATAAAAACAATACCATAGCTGTAATCTTTATCCGAAAATGGGGGCTGTTTGGAAAAACGAAATACCAGCTGATGCAAATCATTTGTAAAAACACTTACGATCAATATCGCTGCAACGGTCAGCAAAATTATAATCTTTCTGACCGTTTTCTCTTCCTCCTTTTCGCCCAAAAACATTGCTGCTGCCAAACCCAGAACCGGAATCAGAATCATGGGAATATAATATAGATACCAGCAGATATGTTCTCCAAGAGGATCATGAAAAATATGAAATTTTACTGTCCGCACAAAGAACCAGAATACCATCAGACAGCCAATTGCAGTCAGGCATCTGCGCGTTTTTTTATGTACTACATGCTTTCCCAGATAAATCACCCAGGCACAGTACATTCCCAGATAAATACAGCTACGACACTGATCTGCCAGATTTCTCATAAAAACATTTTCCGTTCTCACCTGCCTGCAGAAATAAGCCAGCAACACACTTATCAAAATCACTCCATATGACAGAGCCCTCTTTTTACTGTATGTCATGAAAATTCCTCTTTCACCGGAGCGGGTTTGAAAAATGCTTTACGCAAGATGTGCGTCACAATTTGCGGGAATGATTTTTCAAACACACCCAACCTATTTTTGTAATAATTATACTATAAAGTACCATTTTATCATATAGTTTTCAGAAGAATCATCTATTTTCAGATTTTTTATCACAAACAGAGTGAACAATCCTGTCCACTCTGTTTCCCATTGCTTAAAACGGTCTTGGCTGACCACAGTATTCACAAAACTTTCCGGTATTCTCTGCACCGCACTGGCATTTCCACGAACTGTTATTCTGTTGCATTCCTCCGGTCATGTTCGTTTCTGACATTCCCGTCTGCTGCATTCCTCCGTTCATGTTCATTCCGGTCATTCCAGGCTGCATTCCCGCATTCATGTTCATTCCTGACATCCCGGGCTGCATTCCCGCATTCATATTCATCCCGGGCATCCCAGACTGCATCCCTCCGTTCATGTTCATTCCCGGCATCCCAGACTGCATTCCTCCATTCATGTTCATTCCCGGCATTCCGGACTGCATTCCTCCGGTCATGTTCATTCCTGACATTCCGGACTGCATCCCGGCTGCATTTGGTGTCAGTGCCGCAATAATCTGATAAGCAGTCTGCTCCACTTCCATCAATTCCCTTCTGTTATCACTGCTTATAGAGAAAGTATTCAAGCGAAAATCCATATCATCAAACCACTGGGTTCTCACTTTAATACGCATAGTATAATCAAATTCATATTTATATACCGGTGGCTGATAACTTACAGTTTCTCCATCCTTTGTATATGTTTCCTCTTGCTGCTGTTGTTCTACATCAACCCTGCACTGTACAATGGCTGATAAAGGAACTATGTCCGGGTTTTCATTAACATCCAGTTTCCGCGCAACAGTAAAATTTCCTTTATTATCATCAATAAAAACATTGTAATTTCTGGTATTGATCTGACGGGTTATACAAAAGTCCATTACCGCTTTTTTGTTTTTTTCACGATATTCCAGCTGGCGTTTGATATCCTCTACCGTACTATGCCGCCGCTCCTCAAACCATGGTGATAATTTTTTCGCACAATCCTTACACAGATTTCCGTCATCCAGTTTTCGATTTCCCAATAACCCAATTTTCTCCCCGCAGATGTCACAGATTTTCTTATCAAATAATCCCATACCCTATCCTCCTTTTTTATCTGAAATCCCATACTGCCGCACCGGAATGGTGCGGCAGTATTTTACCTTATTCTGTAACAATTATTTTTTCAAAATATGTCTTTACGGAAAAATCAACTTCACCTGTTTCAGAATCATCTGCTTCTTCGCCGTCATCAGATTCCTCTGCATCATCTTCTGCTATCAAACACAGTTTTCCATCATCCAGTAAATTGAACTTCATATTATCAAGACTGAAAAACATAGTTCCTGCCTCATCCTCTGTTACAGCCTTTAATACCAGTGCGTTTCCTTCCACGTCGCCCTGAAGTTCTACTTTTGTCTCTTCTCCACTCTCTATTAAGATAATTTCAGCCTTTCCGTCTTCCACAGACATACTCATTTCAAATCCTGTAAAGTCAGCATTAACCGGCATCTGCATTCCAAATGCTTCCATCAGAGTACAGCTCCATTCTCCTTCAAAATCCTTCATGGTTGGATTTTCTACCGGTTTGCCCGGTACATAAGGCTCATACTCTTCCTTTTCCTGACTCAGGATCATTGTCGTTCCATCTGCTGTTAAGGTTATCTTACCGTCCTTGTACTCACATTCTTCTGTCTGATCATTATGAGTCATCAAAATTTTATCATTTTCTATTTTCCACTCTGATTCATCTACTTCAGGCTCTTCCCCATAAACAGAACTTGTTGTTTCCATTTTACCGTCTTCTTTAATGTCCACGGTCACTTCCATTCCCATTGCCCCCGGATGAAAGGATGCACCTTCGCCCATAGAAAGCTCATTTACATACCAGGTTCCAATAACATCCTTTTCTTCAAGGGCATAAACACTTACGCTCATAAAGCCTGCCATTAAGACTCCTACTGTTCCTGCCATCCACAACCTCATTTTTTTGCTCATACAAACATCTCCTTTCTTTTTTAATGTACTCCTCGGACTCTTTTTTACTTAATTTTGTGAGAAGATTTTTTGTTTATCTACATTATACGTGAACGCTCAGATATTTACACTAGCACTTCTGACAGTATGCATGTAATTTTTTGGATAAATTAAAACCTGCTGAAAAGTTTTTAACTCTTCTCAGCAGGTTCATTAAAATACTTTCTGTTTTGGCGCATTCTCTCCAGATTTTCCAGAATTATATCTACACTGATTGGTTTGGCAATATGAGCGTTCATACCCGCCTTGATTGCCTTTTTACGGTCTTCTTCAAAAGCATTGGCAGTCATCGCAATGATTGGTATATTTGCGCATTTCGGATCATTCAATGTACGGATTTCCCGGGTTGCGGTATATCCATCCATCTTAGGCATCTGAATATCCATGAAGATCAGATCATATTTTCTGCCTTCTGCAGATGACATGATATTCACAGCATCTGTACCATCCTCTACGCAATCCACATCCAGACCAATTTCCTCCATGATCGCTGTTGCGATCTCCCGGTTCAGCTCATTGTCCTCTACAAGAAGAACTTTCTTCCCTTCATAACGCCTCTGGATTTCTGCCCGGATCTTCTGCTTCTCATTCTTAAGGGGCTCTCTTTGCTCCGAATCAGGTTCCTCCTTCACAGTCATCTCTGATATTTCACATTCAAGCATAACCGTAAACTCCGTTCCCCTTCCAACTTCACTTTCAACATGAATCGTACCGCCCAGCATATCCACAATGTTTTTGGTGATTGCCATTCCGAGACCGGTTCCTCCGATTCCATTCTCCGTAACGGTATGTTCTCTTGTAAACGAGTCAAACACCTGCTCCCTGAACTCCGGTGACATCCCGATTCCATCATCCTTGACACTGAATACCACTGTTGTATATCCGTCTCCTCTGCATGATTTCTCAGAAACACGAATATTAACCGTACCCCCGACCGGTGTAAATTTCACAGCATTACTGCTGATATTCAGAAGCACCTGCGTCAGGCGCAGCTTGTCGGTAATGATATCTTCATGGAGTATATCCTGTGTATCAATATAAAACTCCTGCTGTTTAGAATGTACAGATTCCTGTATAATTGTATTTAAGTCATGCAAGATATCCGGCAGGTGTACAACTGTATATTCAATCCGTACGGAACCGTTCTCGATTCTGCTCATATCCAGCACATCATTGATCAGGCTGAGCAGATGCTGACCGGATATTTGAATCTTTTTCAGATAATCCAAAACAAGCTCCTTATTGTCAATATGTGCTGTCGCAAGCGCAGTAAATCCAATAACCGCATTCATCGGCGTGCGGATATCATGAGACATATTATTCAGAAACACAGTCTTCGCCCTGTTCGCATGTTCCGCAGCCGCAAGTGCATTTCTCAGATTCCTATCCTGCGCAATCTCACGTTCTTTTTCTTCTGTCGCATCACGGATTGCAACCAGAACTGTACACAATTTCCCATCTTTATCATATCCCTGTGGCACAATGATCATTGTCATCCATCTTTCATCCACTGTCCGAGCTGTAAAACTCAGCGTTTCACGTTCTTCCATACGTTTTGCCACTGTACTTATATCGACAAATTCCCAGTATGCCTTCTGAAATGGCTCTGCAATCACCTGCCTTATAAGTTCTTCCTGATGCGCTTTGAAAAGCATATCCCCTTTCTGATCCGGCTTCATATTTCCTGAAGATTTCAGGATTTCGATTTCCTCTGTTTTTAGATTCACAAGAGAAATAGAGGCATATGCATGCCCCAGTGCATTGATCACCCGAAGTCTTTTCTGGTCCTGAAGGATACTTCTCTTTTCTGTTCTGCTCCTGTTCACCCGATAAAGTAAGAAAAGAAGCAGTGCAAGCAGCACATAAATCACACATATAATATTTCGTGTGATGTACACCTGACTTTCCGGGAAAAAGATATATGCATCGTAGTCTTTGATCTTCTCCCGACGTCCGAACCAGTTTCCTGTCTCTGAACGAAGATGGACAACTCCATTCTCATCTGCCTCAAATTTATTTTTATACTGACTTTTTGCTTCTTCTATAGAGCGGGCAGTCAGCTCCTGTCTGTTTGTACTGACAACCTTATCATCATCACAGATCACAACACTTCCATTCATCTCAAAAGGAAAGTCAGAAAATAACGATGCCATCGTCAGATCTCCGTTAAGCTCATTTACTTCCTCCTTCTGCGCATATATGATCAGTATACCTGCTGCATCCTGTCTTGCCACTGCCGCAAAATCATAGATCTTTCCTTTATTTCTCAGACGAGTGGTATAAGTCTTTTCCGGATGCTCTGCAATATCACGTACATAATCACTTTTGATCAGCTTCTGCCACAGCGACATAGTATCTCCATCTTTTGCACTCTGTTCTGTCACCTTCAGATTCTGATCCAGTACAAGGATTCCTGTCAGGCGCTGTTCCCTGGCATATTCGTCCAGCATTTCTGTACTGAGATTTCCTTCCTGTTCTATGACTCTGCTTAATTCTGTTGTTTTGTCTAAAAGACGTACCAGGCTTTTCACCTGATCATTGGTGTTATAAATCTCATAACTTTCAATTCGGTTTTTTACAAAATCAAAGGTCTCATCCAGAGTACTGTTCAGCTTGCTATTATCTCTCGCTGTCAGCAGAAGAAAAGTCAGTATTCCGGAAAAAATCAGAATAAACACAAGCAAACACGCATTTCTGTCGACCCTCTTTTTCTTCTGTTTCTGCGGTATCTGCCTTCTTATCTGTCTGCTCATTTACTTTCTCCTCCCGGCAGAGTTTCGTCCGCATCCAATCCGTATTTTGTAACTATTTTTTCTGTAATCCCTTCACTTTGCATCTCTGTAAGCGTTTCTGTAAGCTTTTCTGCCAATTCTTCGTGAGTTCCTTTTTTGAAAGCAATTCCAAGTTCTGATTTATAAGGACTTTCCTCCAGCATACGGTAAGCGCCCTTGCCATCCTGTATCAGACTGCCAAGCATTGCCTCATGTCCCGCAATCGCATCTGCATAATTTTTTCTAAGTGCAGCATAAAGCTCATTCGGCGAAGAAAAACAATTCACCTGTTCTGCCTGCGGAAGATCTGATTCTATATTATGAAGAAAGAGATCTTCTGCTTTTGTGGTCGCCTGAACTGCAATCCTCTTCCCTTTCAGATCCTGAAGTGTCCTGATTTCACTCTCGGCTCTTACAACCACCATCTGACGACTGTACATATACGGTCCTGCCCACTGATATTTGTTTTCTCTTTCATTCATGGAATAGCAGCTCCACAGACAGTCTATTGTTCCATCTGACAAAAGTTTCTCTTTATCTTCCCAGACAATCTTCTCAAATTCAGGCTAATAACCCAGCCTCTGAAAGGCTTCCTCTGCAAGTTCCACATCAATACCTTTATACTCGCCATCACTCGTCTGATAGCTGTAAGGTTCAAAATAATCTATTCCGATAACAATCTCCGGCAGTTCACTGTCCGATGTTTTCTCTTTCTTTATTCCACATCCTCCCGGTATAAGGCTGCCTGCCAGAAGAAGTGCTGCAATACAAATTCTTTTTCTGCGGGTATGGGAGTCATTCTTTCGATTTTTTCTCATATCCAGTTCCTTAATTTTTAATAATTTTGATTACTTTTCATAAAATGAATTGTTAAATAAAATAGCACTGCCAGATAGACAGCGCATACTTTTTCTGCAGCTTTGCATCGCAGACTTTTGTTTGTTTTGCCAAAAAATGCTGTTTTTATTATAACATTTCATTTTTTATTATGTCTACACTTTTCTGCATTATTCAACTCACGATCAGTGAGTTTCTTGTTGCCTGATCATTTCTGCTAACATCGACAACAGCTTATCGACTTGGATTGGCTTTGCGATATGACCATCCATTCCGGCTGCAATAGCATCTCTCTTATCTTCTTCAAATGCATTTGCTGTCATTGCAACAATCGGTATACTCGCTTTATCCTCATCTGGTAAATTTCTGATTGCCTGTGTTGCTTTATAACCATCCATTTGGGGCATCTGGATATCCATAAGGATCATATCATATGTGTCTGCTGGCATCTTTTCTATCCTGTTTACACACTGAATGCCATCCTCCACACGCTCTATCTTAAGACCTGCACTCTCAAGAATTGCCTCTGCAATCTCTGCATTTAAATCATTATCCTCCGCCAAAAGGATATTCCTGCCTTCAAGGATTTCACTTCCTGTTCCAGACTCTTCAATATACTTTTTTACATAATAGCTTTCGTCCGCTATCCTGTGCTTTAATGTAACTGTAAAGGTGCTGCCTTTTCCAAGTTCACTTTCTACATTTATTGTTCCTCCCAACAGATCAACATATTTCTTGACGATTGACATCCCAAGTCCGGTTCCTGCGATTTTGCTCTTTGTAGTGTTCTGCTCACGTGTGAATGCCTCAAAAATATTTGTCAGATACTCCTGACTCATACCAATTCCTGTATCACTCACCCTGGTCCTTACCATCATATACCCATCCTCATCACATGGCAATTCATCTACGCTTACCTTAACAGAACCACCCGATGAAGTATACTTTATGGCATTACTCAGGATGTTGACAAATATTTCTTTTACCTTGGTAGTATCTGTCAGTATATTTTCATGTTCTACGTTTATTGTGTATTGAAGTACAAGATTCTTTTTCTTTGCTTCATCACCAAATATTTCAAATAAGGTCTGTCGGATGTCTTCAATCCGACCATAGTTCTCATCAATTTCCATCCTTCCACTTTCAATCTGAGCCATATCAAGTACATTATTTATCATTGACAGAAGAAGATTTCCTGACTGTTGTAGTTTTTTTAAGTATTCTGAAATTTCAGGCAGATTCTTTCCTTTTAGCTCATTCACCATAAGCTGTGCATAACCCAGAATCGCATTCATAGGAGTACGAATATCATGAGACATATTGTTAAGAAAACGAGTCTTTGCGAGACTGGCATCCTCTGCTTTTTTCAGAGCGATTTCCAATTTGTCATTAAGTTTTTGTGTATCATTTGCTGCAAGCTTTGCGACAGCTTCTGCTTTTCTTGCCTTCCGTAAAAGTACAAGGATAATTCCAATGATAATGAGTACAAAAACTCCTGCCGTGACAAAAAAATCAAGCATATTGTCTTTTACAAAATCATAAAAAGTCACCTTATCTGTAGTACTATCATAGATAGCAAGTGCACTTGTAAGCATATCAGATGGCATGTCCTTCAAAGTTTTATTCAGTATCGACAAAAGGATTCCCTCGCCCTCTCTTACTGCAAAGCATGCCTCCATTGTTTTTGTAAGTGGAACACTCTTGAAATCTCGTTCGTTATCATATTTCAGAGCCTGACTGGTTCCCATGAGAAAACAGTCTGCTTTTTCATTCATAACCATATCTGCCGCATCAGCAAATGAATCATAATCTACCAGCTTCCATCGGGGATAACTAAAAGCAATATGCTGTTTTAAGGCTTCTTGTTCTTTTGGCACAGCTACTGTATACGACTTGTCCTCATTGAAATATTTCTCATCCGTTACCGCCATCAGACTGTAGGTCCAGGCTGTATTTGTAAGTGTATAGCCTTTTTTTTCTGCAAGATCAGGATTTCTGCCAGCATAAAAAATCATGTCAATTTCATGATTCTGCAGCGCCTGAAGCATTTCGTTGTAATCATCATATTCGCAGATATTAAATTCCAGCGTTTGATTCCCCAGACAATCTTTGGCATAGGAAATATATTCTGCCAGCATCCCAGTAAGTTTTCCTGTCTCTTCATCCATGGAAAATATTGCCTGATCATTGTTCAAAAATCCTATCTTGATACCCCCATGTTCTTCCACCCAGGACTTTTCTTTGCCTGTAAGGCTCTGTTTATAATCAAGTGTAAAATACTTCTTATACAAATCTGCCTTAAAGAAAGGACTATCTTGTTCTAGCTGACGCATAGCATGATCCATCTTCGTTTTGATATCACTGCGCTCTTTATTTATTGCAAAATATATGCCTGATTTACCAATAGTTGTAACGGATGATATTCCCTGTTCAGACCAGATAGATTCCTCCAGAGATACAAAACAGTCAATCTCATGATTTGCTAATTTCTTTTCGACATCATCATCATTATTCACATTTACATGTTTTGTATGTATTCCATTCTTATTTTCCCATTCTCTCAGCATAATTTCTGGTTCTGTGCCCATGAGCACACCTACGCGTTTTCCATCCATAGCCTTGAAATCAGACGTCCCAATATCCGTATGTGATAAATCAGCATAAAGAATATATTTTTCCTCACACATGGGTTCATCTGAAAAAAGCATCTTTTGTGCACGTTCATCAGTGTAAGAGATATCGCCCATGATATCTATCTCCCCATTTTCAAGCTTATCAAAGCAGTTAGACCAGTCACATTTCACATACTCAAATTTCCATCCGGTATAGCCTGATAAAGCCTGCATGAGTTCATAACCATATCCTCGTCTGACACCGTTTTTATCGACATAATTAAAGGTATCCTCAAATGAGCCGACACGAATGGTCTGTGGCTGTTTTTCATCATTATTCGTTTCAGCTGCCTGACAGTGTACTGATAACATCATCCATATTCCTAGGATCACAAATATATATGCAAATAGTACAACTGATTTTTTTCTACTTTTATTCATCCTTCTTTCCCGATTCTTTTGTATTTTTCTATTTTACAGTGTCAAAATATCCAATAATTCCAATGTATCCATCCTTCTTTAAAGGCGACCACAATGTATGCAATTTCATTCTATACATCTGACTGTTATTTTCCACCGTCGCTTTTATCGTGGTAGATATTTCTTTATTTTGTACAGATGTCTGATGTAATAAAACACGAATGCATTGAACATCTTCTTCATTTACTCCAAATTCTTTGAACAAAGTGAAATTCGGATTATCTCTCTGACATAATATCTGCTATTTTCCGTTTAAGATAGTTAATTGACCTGAAATTGCATTGTAATCAATCGAGTTCATGCCACTGTTCGATTTGAAGAAATCGATTTTTTCCTGCATGACCTTGACAAGACTTTGTGAATATATCTGGTTCGGTAAGAATTTATCACCAAGTATTTCATTCGAAAGTCTCTGTATTTCATGATAATGTTTATTATCATCCGTCTCTTTACCAGACATTTTTGAAAGCTGGATACTCAGTTCTTTCAAACACTTAAGGAGGATTGGATTAAATTGTCCGCATTGCCCATCCAGGATCATTTGAATCGCTGTGTCATGATCAAATGCTTTCTTATAACATCTTTCACTTGTAAGTGCGTCATAAACATCGACAATTGATACCACCTGTGCAGAGATTGGTATTTCTTCACCTTTCAAGCCATCCGGATAACCCTTTCCGTCCCATCTTTCATGATGCCATCTGCTGATTTCCCATGCGGTATGCACCAGTGGATGATCTTGTGGAAAGTCCATATCCTTAATTATAGCTGCGCCAAACTCACTATGGGTTTTCATAATTTGAAATTCTTCATCTGTAAGTCTGCCTGGCTTATTCAATATTTCTTCCGGAATACGAATCTTACCAATATCATGAAGGGAAGAAGCAGTTGTAATCAAAGCAATATATGCCTCTGTCAAAGGATAAGCATCTGTTAATTTTACCAGTTGTCTCAGCATCATCTCCGTTGCTGTTTTAATATGCAGGATGTGTTCTCTGCTCTCGCTGTTACGGGATCCCAATATATTACTCATAATCCGGATCATGATATTATTATTTTCTTCTTTTTCGTAAACCTGATCATAAACCACATTTATCAGATGCTTTTGATTCATATAGAGGTCCAAGGTATTCTGAACTCTTTTCTTTACAATCACAGAATCAAACGGTCGTGTGATATAATCTGTGATTCCCAGTTCATATGCCTTACGCATAGTATCAACAGCATCTTCAGAAGATATCATGATTACAGGAGTTTCAGCAATACACTGGCTTCTTTTCATTATTTTCAAGACTTCAAAACCATTCATCTGTGGCATATTGATATCTAAAAGCATCAGATCAATTCCAATATTTTCTCCTATCATCTGGATTGCCTGATTTCCGTTTTCGGCTTCCAGATAGTTATAAGCATCTCCAAGAATCTCCTTCAATATGTCCCTGTTAAATTTTGCATCATCTACAATCAGGATTTTTTGTCTTTTATCCATATTTTTTATTACCTTTATCCACTCGTTTTTTATGATGTTCCAAGCACTTGATCCAAGACAGAAAGTCATGTCGCATCACTTAATGCTACAGTCCCTTCTTTATTCCTTCAATCGTCATCTCATATACTTCTGGTACTTTTTCCAATGCCTGTTTTAACTGTATATAACTCTGATCTTCAAGGAACTTTAATGTAAATCTCCGAATCAGTGCTTCGCTGTGAAGGCGCCCCAGGACATCTTCATAGTTTCCTCCAATAGCTTCATAGCACTCTCTCATTGTCATATTTTAGTCCTGTCAATTGTATTCCACTAATTCATGAACCTCTGCTAATCAATTATATACATACCTTATAATCGTTTTTATAACTTCATCAATCACAATCGGCTTTGACAAATGTGCGTTCATTCCTGCATCCAGTGATGCCTGAACATCTTCTGCAAATGAATTAGCTGTCATTGCTATAATAGGAATGTTTTTTCCATCCGGTCTGTCATTCATTGCCCTGATTGCTTTTGCTGCTTCATAACCATTCATTTCAGGCATCATGATATCCATCAGGATTACATCAAATGTGCCTTCCGGATGATTTCTGAAAATCTCAACAGCATTCTTTCCATCCACAGCTCTTTCTACATTCATCCCGAACTCTTCCAACTGCACGGCAGCAATCTCTGCATTCAGTTCATTATCCTCTGCAAGAAGGACATTCACACCTGTAAGATTCACCTTTTCAGAAATACCTGTGTCTGACTTATTACATTCCTTATCTGTAATTTCCAAAGGAATATCCACAGTAAATGTGGTTCCCTCATGCTTTTTACTCTGCACGGAAATGGTTCCACCCATCATATCTACATACTTCTTTACGATAGCCATCCCCAGTCCAACTCCATGGTACTGCGTTCTCACACCGGAATCTTCCTGTGCAAATTCCTCAAAAACTTCTTTTGTAAATTCCTCACTCATGCCAATACCAGTATCCGAAATGCGGTAATGCATATTTATATATCCATCCCCGCCCTTTTCCTGACACCGGGCTTCAAATGTAATCGTCCCTCCATCCGGAGTGAATTTCACGGCATTGCTCAGAATATTGACCAGCACATCACGCAGGCGTGCAGGATCCACAAGTACATTTGGAATCTTTGCTTCTTCACGCTGAATCTTAAAGTTGATATCCCTGTTCGTAAGAAAGCCTTTTGTAATATCCAATGCAGAATCTGTAATGTTTTTCACATCCGCCGGTACCGGATTGTATTTCACTTTTCCACTTTCGATGCGGGTCAGATCTAATACATCATTGATCAGCGACAGTAAATGCTCTGAGCTTTCGTCAATCTTTTCCAGACAATTTTTCACTTCGTCTGACGGATTGTTTTTCATTGCAATACCGGTAAATCCTATGATTGCATTCATCGGTGTCCTCATATCATGGGACATATGTGACAGAAATGCTGTTTTTGCCTTGTTTGCAGCCTGTGCATGCTCTGCCAGTTCCGCCATTTCCTCAGCTTTCTCCTGGGCCGCTTTCTGAGCTTTTTTTCTTGCACTGAGACGCACCATTATCGCAGCCATAGCAGTCAGCAGCCATCCAAAAATAAGAAGAACCAAAACAGTAACAACAGGATGCAGACGGATCCAGTCAACAAATGTCAGATCTGCTGCTTTGTATGTGGTATACCGTGCTGCTATATCTTCGACAAGATTTTGGGGCATGGCATACATTGCTTTCGTCAGGATGCCAGCCAGTGCATGATTCTCTGTTGATGATATTACCATGCGGTAGGTGTATGTAGGCTGTTCCAGCAAAGTATATGTCAGGGTGCCTGTGGTGTCACTATTCACAAACGCCTGTGCCATGTAATAGTAGACGAAGGCAGCATCGGCTTTTCCCTTACGGACAGCCTCCATCATTTCCTGTCGGGTACTGCACATCAGTTTTTCTGCGCCTGGTGCCATTGCATCTTCAATGGAATTTGATGCTGTCTGGTCAACCGTAGTAACAACATTGATTTTTCCATCAAAGTCACGCCGTGTCACCCTTGCCAGCTGCATTGTAATGAAAGGTGCAGTAAGCCCCCATTTTTTCGTCTCAGCATAGTTATCTGTTTCCAGGCGTGCATCGATACTCATATCTGTGGTTTCCGTATTTTTCTGATAAGCAATATACTCATCTCTGGTAGCAGGTGTAAGAAACTCATAGGAAATCCCGGCATAGTCTGCAATTTTCCGGAAGTAATCCGGGATAATACCCTTCATCTCACCATTTTCATTATAAGAATATGGATAACGGGTCGGATCACACAGAACATGAAGCGGGTTGTCCTTGGAATACTGTGAAATAATACTTTTTTCTTTCTCCGTATATTCCAGATTCTTAGTTTCTATGCTTTCATAATTTTTATTATAAAGTGTCGTTTTCCAGTCACCCTCAACTGCATTCATCTGGTCGATTGCATAATTGATCTCATTCAGCAATTCTGTATTACCTTTTTTAACAATGACATAGAAATCGCTGCTGCCAAATTTATCCACGATTCGCTCATTGTTTGTTTTTCTCAGAGAACTGGTAACAATCGCATCAACTTTTTCGCTCTGAAGGGCTTCCTCCATCTCTGCGGTCGTATCAAAATAAGATGGAACATATGTAAATTCTTTGTTGTCTGCAAAATCCGCAAACTCTTCATTCCGGGTGTTTCCGTTCAAAAGCGCCACACGCATACCGTTGTAAGTGCTGTAATCGCCGTCCACAATCGTGCTGTTGTCACTGCGGACGGTCAGCATCCCATAATTGGTTCCGATTGGACGTGAAAAATCAAACTTTTCTTCTCTGTCCGGTGTTTTGCGGGCAGATGTTACCATGTCAATCTCGCCATCTTCAAGCATCTGCTGCATATCATCCCAGCTCTTATCATATCCGACATATTCGTAATCTACATCCCAATAACGGGCCATCAGCCGAAGAAAATCATAGCCATACCCACTGCGGTTGCCTTCTTCATCCATCACATGATAACCATCCATGGCAAAGAAACCGACTTTGACAGTTTCATGCTGCGAACTGTCCTCGGCTGCATATGCAGTCTGGGGAGAAAATATCATACACACGCATACAAAAGCCAGTAATACTGCCACATATTTCTTTGCTCTCGAAATCATATTAAATCTCCTGTCTGTCAAATATATTTCTCTATACATCTCCTTGTCAACCCCCTGGTTTAATAAAATTACACTGCCGCATCAATATCTTCATCTGAATCTGCCGCCCTGACTGGGGCTGCCAGAAACACAACACAAAGAATTGTCTTACTGCATTTTTTGTTTTAAAACCAATTGCAAAGTATCCTCTATTTTTTTACTGTCAATGGGTTTTGCAATATGTGCATTCATTCCGGCATCTATGCAGTCCCTGATATCATCCTGAAATGCATTCGCTGTCATCGCAATGATGGGTATCTCTTTTGTATCTTTACGGTTCAATGTCCTTATCTGTCTGGCTGCTTCTAATCCATCCATTACCGGCATCATGATATCCATAAAAATAAAATCAAATCTGCCTGGAACTGACTGGGAAACAATATCCACAGCCTCCTCGCCATTTTCTGCCGTAGTCACAACCATCTTTTCATCTTCCAGCAGCATTTTTGCAATTTCCAGATTTAGCTCATTATCCTCAACTAATAATACACTCTTACCCGACAGATCAGGCTTTTCCACTTTTTTTTGCTGTTTCTTCTCAGCATTATGATCAATCTCAAGTGGTATCGTAACGGTAAACGTTGTACCTACATTTTCTTTACTTTCCAGTTTGATTGTTCCATTCATCCTGTCCACAATATCTTTTACAATAGAAAGCCCAAGTCCGGCACCACTATATCCATTCGTTGTTTCTTTTCCTTCCCGGGCATAGGATTCAAATGCATGTTTCTGAAATTCTTTGCTCATACCAAGTCCCGTATCGGAACATACAAATTCAAAAACTGCCGTCTTGTCATCACTTGAAATCTTATTGAAATACAGGATTACTTTACCACCTCTTCGGTTATATTTAACGGCATTTCCGGCAAGATTCATAAGAAGACGGTTTAGATATTCCTCACTGCCAATAAAATATCTGTGATGAAAAGTACTCATGGAAGCTCCGCCTTCAAAGCTGATACCATACTCCTTTGCATTTGTCTCAACAATCGAAATCTGTTTTGCAAGCATCGCAATCAGATCAAAGGGCTTGTGTTCCAGCTGCAATGTTCCGGATTCTACTCTTCCGATATCCAGGACATTATTCAGAAGGGACTGCAGATAGTCCATCGATTGCATTACCTTCGCTTTACATTCATATAATCTTTCTTTATCGCCATAATAACGCTCTGATATATTGATCATCCCAATAATTCCATTTAAAGGTGTCCGGATATCGTGGCTCATATGTCTCAAAAAATCTGTCTTTGCACTGTTCGCCTTTTTTGCCTTTTTCTCTGCAATTCTGGCTTTTCGGAGTAATCCAAGTATCAGTATCAACACGATCAAAAAAGCAGATACAACAAGCACCGTAAAGCTCCAGAAATTGTCCCTTATAAACTCCTTTACCGTAACTTTCTTCAGATTACTGTCATACATATGCACAGCATTGGAGAATTTTGAAGCAGACATTGTTTTTATAGTCTTATTCAGGACAGACAGCAGCATGCTGTTTCCACGTCTGACTGCAAATGACACCATACCGTACTTTTCCAGAAAAACACTATGCAGTTTATTATCATCAGAATATTGTTCCAACTTGCCTGAGTCCATAATCATGCAGTCTGCTTTTCCATTATAAACAGCCTTCTTTGCATCCTTCCATGTAGCATATTCCTTCACATGCCACTGTGGATAATTGTAGGAAACATAAGACTTCAAATCACTGTCTTCTCTTGGTATCGCAACCGTATTTTCAGCATTTTCATCAAAACTATTTTTAACCGTTGCAGCCGCCATATTATACTTCCAGGCAGTTTTGTGCAAGTTGGGTGTAATCCATGATCAGTCCGCTCACTTTTCCGGTTTCTGTATCAAGAGTACTGACCCCGCCATCGTTTATCAAATAACCGATTTTGATTGCTCCATGCTCTGACAGCCATTTTTGTTCTTCTCCCGTCAGAAAATATACACTGTCCACTGACAGAAACTGCTTATGCAGTTCATCTGCATAATAAGGATTATCATCTGTGATCCTTCTCATAGCATTATCCAGTTTTGTCTTTAAATCAGAATGACTCTGGCCAATCGCAAAATATATTTTTGAACTGCCGATATTCGTTAAGACCACCATTCCGTACCCACCCAGACGGGAATCCTCTAACGATACAAAAACGTCAATTTCTCCGTCTGCAATTTTCTTCAAAGCATCTTCATTATTTGAAACATTGACATGCTGTGTATGCAGATCATATTTCTTTTCCCACTCGTTCAATACCATTTCCGGCAGGTAATCCATAAGCACCCCAATCTTTTTCCCATTGAAAGATGCAGTGTCAGAGGATGAGATGTCTGTATGATCGGGTTTTACATAGACATAATATCTTTCGTCTCCCATTGGAATAGCGGAAAAAAGCATAGTCTCTGCCCGTTCCTCCGTATAAGAGATTTCTTCTATCATATCCAGCTCATCATTTTTTAATTTGTCAAAACAATTTTCCAATGTACAATCTACATATTCATATTTCCACCCGGTATAACCTGCGATTTTCTGCAGATATTCATAGCATATCCGCTTCTTTTTCCATTTCCATTTATCTTATCATATGTATCATCCGGTACACCAATCCTGACAACTCTCTCTTTCTGATTTTCTGCTGCAAAAGCATAAACCGGACAGATTGAAAAAAGGATGCAGCTGCATAATATTAAAATGATACTCTTTTGCAATACTGATTTATTCATTTTCACTTTTATTCCCTTACATGGTATTATAATTACACTAAAATGCCTGATTGCCCATCTAGCAAGTTTGTATCCTAATTTAAGTTGTTTCAAAACAAAAAAACACTGCCAAACAGACAGTGCCTACTATTTCTGCAACTGGCTGCCATTTTACAGGCCCTATAGCTTTGCGTCCCAGACTTTCATCTAGTTTGCCAATTTCCTTATTATAACTTTTACACTTATGCAAAAAACTGCTTTTATTATACTATAGTGCTCTACTGTACACAAGAAAAACCTTACTGTTTCCTATCCGTCATCTTTATCATATAGATAAATCTGCAATCTGAAAAGCAGCCTGCTGTTGCCATAATCTATCTATTTCCTGCCAATCCAGACATCTCACAAAGCTTTCATCTGGAAATTCCACCTGCTTGTTCCACGGACGATCATACACAGCTACTTTACAATCTTTAAAATGCTGCACATGTTCAAATGCAGCTGGTGAATCTTCGATTACAAAATCAAAATGCATGCAATAAAGTTCTTCTAATGTCAGATTATATGTATGATCCTGTTTGAACATTTCTCGTCCATATTTATCAACAAAATAAATAGGAATTCTATTTAAGTGATGTTCATCCAACCATCTTCTAGATGGTTCATAAGAATCAAATGGTCTTCCTGTGACAACAAAAACCTCATGTCCTTCATCAACCCACTTGTTGATCACTTCTGAAGCTCCCGGTGTTTCTTCATAATCTAGTAAATTTTTTGGAATATGCCCTGCCTTCATCAATTCATCATACTGTTCTCCACTTAAATCAAATGATTTCTGAAGATTAAAGAACTGTACTTCCCTATATGGCACATCAATATTAAATAATTCTTTTGCAATTTTGGTGAAATACTTCGCTGTTTCACAAATAACATCATCAAAGTCTATATATATTTTCATCATTACATCCTTTCCAGTCTACATATATATATTTTAGACATTCCGTTAAACATGATCAAACTACATTATCGGCAATAATTCTATTATTCCTTATTGAGTTTTATCATTTTTGCCGCATCTTTGCCTCTCGTGATCCAGCAAAATGTACATACAAAGATAATTCCTTTTACAATTGATGTCACAGAGAATGCCCACCAGATACCTTCCAGCCCAAGCAATGCTCCACCTAAAATGATCGCAAGTGGAATTCTTGCACTGGTAAATAGAATGCTGATCACACTGCATAAATGTGTTTTTCCTAATCCTGATAACGCACCTACTGTCATCAGTTCTACAGCCATAAACGCTTCACTCACCCCAATGATCGTCAAATATCCGATCGCGATCATAATTGCCTTTGATTCATGGAAGAAAATCTCTGCGATTGCCTTTGGTTGAAAAACAAACATGATCGTAATAAAGATTCCCCATATTCCAACGCTGCACAAAGAGGCTTTGTATCCTTTTTTGACACGATCCATCTTTCCTGCTCCATAATTTTGCCCGATAAATGCATTTAGAGCTGTCCCAAATCCATCGGCTGTATTCCATGAAACAGATTCAATCTGTCCTCCGACTCTCTGGACTGCAACTGCTTCTGCTCCAAACCCTGAAACCATACGAGTTAATACCATGGAAATTCCACAATAAACCATTCCCTGAATCGCTGTTGGAATACCGATCTTGCAGATTCCACTTAGATATTTGAGTGGAATTTTTGTAAATAACTTGATTCCTTTTAGTACATTTTCTTTTTTCTGTCGGATAATTCCGATGATCAAAATAGTCATAACGATTGCCTGTGCACTTACCGTTGCGATCGCAGCTCCATTTACCCCAAATTTGTTTACTGGTCCAAGCCCCAGGATCAGTAATGGATCTAAGATCATATTCGTTACAAGACCTATGAAATTGGCTATAAATGGTGTCTTTGAATCTCCTTGTGCTGTATAGATTCCAGTTAAAGTGAGTGTCAAAAATGAAAACACGATCAATCCACAGGCTATTTTTGTGTAAGATAATGCTGCCTGCAATGCTTCTGAATCTTGTAACTGAAAGAATCCTACCAGTGGATGCAAGAACAGTAACATCACTGCTGCAAATAAAAGTCCCATAAGCGTTGCCAACTGAACTGCTGTCTGTGCATACTTATGGGCTTCTTCTCTGTCTCCACGTCCAATGCATTGTGCTACCTGTACCTGTCCTCCCATTCTCGACATCGAAGCTAATCCCTGTGAAAACCACGTAAACATGCCTCCAACACCAACTCCAGCAACTGCTTTTGATCCAAGAAGTCCGATCCATGCCATATCTGTAATATTGTATAATGTTCCTAAAAATGACGATGCCATGATCGGCACCGCAAGTTTCGTTAGTGTTTTTAAAATTGGTCCTTTTGTTAAATTACCTTCCAATTACTTTTCTCTCCTGTGAATTTATTTTTGCGACCATATCATTACATATTCTTTTTCTACCGTAAATTTAATTTTCTTTAATCATATTCTTATGAATACATTGTACTAATGTTTTTTCAACCTTATCAATCTGAAATGGTTTCGCTAAGTGTGCATTCATCCCTACTGCAAAACATTTCTTTGCATCTTCTTCAAATGCATTTGCTGTCATAGCGATGATCGGTATCTGTGCTGCATCGTCTCGTTTGATGGATCGAATCTCCTTGGTTGCTGTCAATCCATCCATAATCGGCATCATAATATCCATTAATATCGCATCAAATGTTCCTTGTGGAGCATTCTTAAATTGATCCACTGCCTGTTGCCCATCTTCCACAACAGTGACATTGGCTCCATCATCCGTCAGAAGTGTCTGTATGATTTCTGCATTCAATTGATTATCCTCGGCAACTAATAAGTTTAAACCACGAATATCTGCTTGCTCCACTATCTTCTCAGCCACTGGCTGTTCTTTCTTCTGTGCGATTTCAAATGGAATCGTGATCACAAAGGTAGATCCCATTCCTTTCTCGCTTGTCACTTTGATTTCTCCATGCATCTGTTCTACCAGTCCCTTGACGATCGACATTCCAAGCCCAGTCCCCTGATATACACTTCGGGCATCCGTCTTTTCCTGTGAAAATGGCTCAAAAATATGATCGATATAATCTTTACTAATACCAATTCCCGTGTCTTTGATCGTCCAACGATACGTACAGATCTTATCATGAACATCCATTTGTTCCATCTTTGTAGAAATAGTTCCACCCGGATGATTATATTTAATACAGTTTCCATAAATATTCAATAAGATCTGACGAAGATGCAATGGGCTTGCATATACATATGGATATCTGTCATCTATGTTATCTTCTTCATAGTTCCATCGGATTCCTGCCTCTACAACCCGCTCTCTGATCATCGTCTCAACTTCCCGCATCAGTTTCTTCACAGTAATCTCTTGGTGTGCCAGTGTGATCTGACCTTCCTCGATCTTACTCATCTGCAATACATCGTTGATCAGAGAAAGCAGATGTTTGGCAGCAGTTTCCATTTTCTTATGATTCTCTAATACCAGTTTCTGATCATCGAAATGTTTTTCATTGATATTTAGAAGTCCAATGATTCCATTTAATGGTGTTCTGATATCATGGCTCATACGGCTTAAGAAATCGGTCTTCGCCTGACTTGCTGTACGCATTTCGTCAAATGCTGCCTGTAAACGTGCGTGTTCTAATTCTTCTTGTTTATGTCTTTGCGATGTATCCTGTAAGAGCGTGATCGCATAAACTGTCGGAATCTCGCTCATTGTCTCTTCATCGTATACCACAATCTGTGTCATAAGAATTGTTTTTTGTACCCAGCGAATACTTCCATCATCTTCATGGAAACAATATTCCACAGAAATATTTGTGTCACCATTGTTGTATCTCTCCAGCAGTTTTTTCGTATCATTTGTCATATTATACTCTGCTTTTGTCTCCTTCGTGACTTTTTTCTCATATTCTGCGCAGTAATCCTGATAATTACATGGTAATGGATAATCAAGAAACAGCTCTTTGTTCTTTTGCTCTTTTCCCTTTAGAATAATATTTCTCTCCAGAATATCTGTCTTTAGATTGACCGTATAGATCACATCGGATAATTCCAAAAGTGCATCGACATAACTGTCATTTTCAATGATTGATTGTTTTAGCTGTTCATAATAAATCTGTAACTGTTCTCTGGCCCCTGTCTGATTGTCAGCTCCTTTTCGGATGATTTCAAATGCCAGAAGAAAATGATGTAATTTCTTATCTTCATCCCAGTCAACTGGGATCAATGTCATACGCTTATAGAATCCTTCTTCCTGCATATCATATTGATATTCCTGTACATCCTGTTTCTCCTTCATCTTCTCTTGAAGTCTTGTGATCTGAAGCCTTTCCCAAATGTTCTTCTGCTCATCTTTCCCAATCTTTTCCTGTACGATCTGCTCTACTGCACTGGAATACGCACCATCTAAAGCTAAGAAAAAGTTTTCACTGGAACGGATCACACGATATGTATCCAGCTTAGCATCACAATATAAACAGTCTAAAAAGTTCTTTCCATGTTGATTCAGCAGTTTTAATAATTGATAATTCAACCGCTTCTCTTCAAGTGCTTCTTCCCGTTTCACATGGTTTTTATTGATGTACATATTTTTATCTGCATCATTGAATAATTCTCTCATTGTTTTGCCAGGATAATCACTTGCCATAGCAAAACCTGCTGCATAACTTAACGGAATCTCTCGATGTTCTTTGGATTCTGCTGCTATATCTTTGCGAAGATCTTCAAATAACTTTCTCACCGCTTGTTTATCAAGCCCCTGCAGCACTGCGATAAATTCGTCTCCCCCAAGTCTTCCGACAAAATGTTCCGATGGTATGGAAGATCGCAGACAAACAGCAAACCGATAAATATACGCATCTCCTGCATCATGTCCCATACTATCGTTGATCCGGCGGAGATTATTAAGGTCAAAACTGCATACGGTAATATCCTCTGGTGGATTCAGTTCACCTAATATCTCTTCACATTTATTCTTATTCGGAAGTCCTGTTGCATTATCTAAATAAGCTTTATGCCGCAATATACGGTTCATCGCCGCAAAACGGACCGCTTTGATAAACTCATATCCGATCAGCAGCATCAATACAACGATATCTGCTGTGATGAATTTCTCAAGAGTTGCTAATGACGTTGCTTTTCTCTGTGCATATACTTCCGCAAGACCTGTTGCCTCATCACAGATCTTAAAGAATCTCTCGCTCTTTGAAATGATATCTGTATGCTCATAGTCGACCGTCCGCACACGATAAATTTCTTTGTGTAAGGAAATAAAATATTCATCCAGTTCCTTCATCTTATCCTGAAAATCATCATCCTTTAACCGTACGAGTTTTAATCGGTCATTGCCATGACGCAGGCCTTCGATAAAGGACTGCACTTCCTTGATCAGCTCATCTTCTCGCTGTCCGGAATTCTCTAGCTTAATGATCCTTTGTGTTTCTCCCCTTATTAACCCCGCATAATTTACAACGCGGGCTGTTCCCTGAATATTCGAGACCAACTGCATCAGGATAACGATAAAAACCACTAAAAGTACCGTCAGAATACCGATGCCGATATGGATCATATTTGGTTTTTTTCTTTTTGTCGTATCAGACATAAACTTTTATTCCCCTATCACTACTTTAGAAAATTTCTTATAACATGCAATCCCGTACTTGATGAAATTTATCATTCCATCCTGCTTTAGTTTCGCTGTATAATCTTTTTCCTCAATCTGTCTTAATGCTTCATCACACGCAGCATCCAGATTCCCATCTTCTGCATATTTAAGTTCGATTATAATCCCAGTTCTGTTCAACGGTACTTTGCACTTTCGAAAGTTAATCCTTCCACGCTCTTGAGCGAAAGAAAAATGACTGGATATTTTCCCATTTGTGCTTCACAAAGGGATTTGTTTTTAGCAATATACAACCCTTCAAACAATAGGGCATCCGCACCTATCTCAAAAAAGGAACGCAACATACTCATATTTAATGTCTTTCCAAAACGACGAGGACGCGTAAATAGTGTTACCTCCCCACCCATTTCTACAAGTTGTTCTATCAGCTTTGTCTTGTCTATATAATAAAATCTGTTTCTTCTGATTTTTTCGAAATTATCAACACCTACTGGTAATTTCAAATTGTCTGCCATATACATCTCCACTATGCTCGCCCATGGAAATCTTTCTTTTATGCTATAATTTACTAAACATTATAACATGATGTGTAGTGAGATACAATCAAACAAAAATCTTCCGTTTATACACGATTGGATCATCATATCCAAATGTTCTTCTTCCATTTACTTCTATGATCTCTGATACCTCCAGACTGTCCTCTGAAAATCTTTCCCATAACTTAAATATCATAACTGGTGAAAACTGGCTTGTACTGCCGCCTTCCCAGACACCATCCTTCTCGCGATAAAGTGCTGGTGTGAATTTTTTTGATTCGTTCAGTTCACTGTAATCTACTGCTTTCATAGAATCATAAGAAAATGTATTCTTATCTTCTCCATTCGGAATATCGTAAGAAGAAAGCACAATTCCTTCATTATTTTCTGAAATAAGGAAAAGATGTGGTGATGCGTGGCTTTTTCCATCTGTTTCGTAATAACTTTCTTCTACAACAAATGTACCATTGAAGTTTTCTGGGAGATTTTTGATTTTATCGTTACATACTCTATTGATGTGTTTTGCATATGGATATGTTTTTCCTTCTGCCTGCATTTTGTCAAATTGTTCTTTGTTGTCAAAATGACCAGTCATTAACTTTATAAAATCTGTAAGTTTGCTCATGCTCTTCCTCCGTAAATTTAAATTTCTTTAATTATACTCTTGTGAAATTTTTTTGTAAAATATTTTCCTATGTATTTATTGAATATCCGCTAATTTCTTTGTAACCCTAACCTGAATTTCCGTATAGTATGATAATTCATCACTATTTAGATTATCATTTTTGATTTTCTGAAATTTCTCCACAGCATCACTATATTTTTCCTGTCAATCGCTTTTTTGATTCTTGGCCTGATTCCACTTGTCTGTGTATCTTTCTTTTTCACTGTTGTCGTTACTTTTTTAGCAGTAGTTGTAGTTGCTTTTTTTACAGCCGTTGTAGTTGTTGCTTCCGTTGTCGATTCAGTATCATCTTCATCTCCAGACATTACATTATCATCGCTATTAACCACAACACAATCGAAATTTGGTTTTGCAGTTTTTTTCGCCATATCATTTGATGACCATTGATATATATTAATATCACTGTTTGAATCATCTAGCACCATATCTTTGTTTTTGAAATCATAATTAAACGTATAAAACTTTCGATTTTTAATCACTTTGATGATAGCATTATCTGGTGTCATTAAATTGTATTGATCTTGCGTAACATCCGTCCATAATCCATCATCTGCGCCATAAGATATATTATTTGATTTTTGACCTGATTTTACAAATCTATAACTCTCCGTTACAATATTTAATTTTTTAATATCATTCTTAGAATAATCATCATTTTCATATTGTTTAAAAGCATTTAGCATCTCTTGATCACTCACAGAATCTTTCCTTGTAAATGTCAGTTCAATACATGCTATAGTATAATCAGTATTGTTTTTATAAGAAAAAGTCAGCTTGCGTTCATCATCAATGATTCCACTTTTCACACTCCAATCGATATCTGACATTTTGATTTCTGGCGGATTATTGTCATCTCTATTTTTACTACTATTGCTGCTGCATCCGGTAAAACAACATAAAATAATCACTAATCCTAACAATATTTTCTTCTTCATATTCATTTTTCCTTCTTTTGTTTGGTTACAATTGTACACTTCTGAATAAAAAGAAATCCCCACCATAATGGTGAGGATGTAATAAATCCGTTATTCAATTTCTTTTGATAATTTCGTCAACCCTTGGTTTTCCAGTATTTCATCAATATCGCCCAGATCATATTTTCTGTGGTTCACTGCTACGATGATGCATGCATCCCGTTCTCCAAGTTCCTGACCCAGTACAGTGATCAATTCATCATCCGAATAGCGTTCTTCCGGATTCAGGCGAATGCATTTTTCGATGATCTTCCATATCTTTCCTGCTGCTTTTTCTTCTTTGGGCAGTTTTCCAGTAAGCATCATATTTAGTAAGATTCCGACTGCATAGATGTCAGCCTTGATCGTTGATGCACTGAATCCATATCCAAACTGTTCTGGTGCTGCAAAATATAAGGTTCCAAGTAATCTGGTATCCTGCACTTCCTTTGGATCGTACCATTTTGCTACATTTAGATCTAACAAGATTACCTCTCCATTCTTCATGATCATAACATTTGATGGCTTAATGTCTCTGTGAATCATAGGATTCTCCAAAGAATGTAATTCTTGTAAAATCTGACATAGATCTCTGGCAATCCGAACTGCTTCTTCTTTCTTTATTACGCCTGCTTCTAATATATCAGCAATCGTTTTTCCATCAATATACTCTTCTATCACAACCAGGTTCTTCCACCCTTTATATATACCGATGATTCTTGGCATATGCGAAACTGGATGTTCCATTAAGTATTGATATACACTTTCATCAATTTTATTGACATACCCACATATCTTACACGTCCATTCCCCACAATCTTCTGTAAATCCTGCCTGTTCATTCAACATAGTTCCACAGTCATCGCAGATCCATGCAATATCTGTTTGTGTCTCCACTCTTGGATTGATCAGCATTTCGCCGCAACCTTTGCAGACCCAATAAGGAAGATCATTGTGGTATCCTTTCTGCAATGTAAGATTTGCATCACAACGAGGACAGAATTCATCGCCCTCATCTGCTGCTCAAATCAGTCTCTTCTCCAAACAATAATGATAAATTCCATCCTCCGAAACATCTCCACAGATTTCATCTGCCACTGCTTTCAGATCATCGGATGCATTTGCCATTGCAATTCCATTGCCAACTGCTTTTAACATTTCGATATCGTTATTGCCATCCCCAAATGCCATAGCCTGAGATTTATCTATGCCATAATGTTTTAACATTTTCTCAATCCCTGCTCCTTTTCCTGCATTGACCGGTATTATGTCAACTGCTCGATCCCACCATGCCGTAATCTCAGCTCCCTGGACACCTTTTAAGATCTCTTGATACTCTTCTACTCTTGCACCCATCAACACTTGATAAACTTTTTCTTTTTTTATATCTTCGAAATCTTCTGCTACATCAACTTCGGCATTCCCAAATGCATAGTAATCGATCAAATCCTGATCTTTTCCATTTGCAGCCATACGGTCTTTCGTTGCTAATGCAACTGGCTTTCCCATTTTGTCTGCATTTTTAATGATCCTTTCAATATCTTTTAATGGAATACAATTGCTATAGAGTGTTCCACTGTGATCATAGCAATAAGACCCATTGTATGTAAGAAATGCATTAAACTCAACTCCTTCAAAATGTGGGACAAGCATCGGTCCTCTTCCTGTTGCCAAACAAAGTTTGACTCCTTTTTCCTGTAGTCGCTTTAATGCTTCTAATGTTTTTTCTGAAATCGTATCTTGATCCATAGCGATCAATGTACCATCAATGTCAAAAAATATGATTTTAATATCTTTCATGTCTTTCTTTTCCTTCTATATTATGATGAGAGTTTACGCTAAATAACGAAATGCCTGTATGATATAAGACAAAATCTTGATCATACCCTGCTTTTTGCTATCCATCGTGCGTTCTGCTACATCCTTGTCATTTTGATAACTTCCATCTTGATTCACTTTCAAAGATCCGCTTTTTAATCTGCTAAAATCTTCTTCCAGCTGTTTTGTGATCTCTTTTCCTTGTACAACAAGCATCGTTTCTGTGTCTACATAGGTACTTCTGCAATCAAAGTTGTAAGAACCAACCACTGCTATATCATCATCAATGATCAGAGATTTTCCGTGTGTGGAATGTCTGCCCATATATTCATACAGTGACACTCCTGTACCTAAAATCTTTGATCGGTTCTTTTGATAATCTGCTGATGCACAAATATTATCTCCTGATGCGATTGAATTCAAGATCATTGTTGTGTTCGGAACCTGTTGTTTCACCTGTGCGATCCCTTCGTACATTTCTTTGGAAAACACTGCATATGGTGTATGAATGATAACTTTGCTTTTTGCCTGTAACATCAACTGCTTCAGCGTTTCAAATACAACTGGTTCTTTTCCATAAATTGTTGTCGGATTGGTTACCAGTGTTGTTTTCTTCGTTGGAACTGTAATCTTTTGATAATCATAATCTGGAACTTTCACTTTCTCTGCATGGGATAAAAGGCGCTTGACTTCCTTCTCTTTTTTATTCTTTGAGCATGTACTAAATTTTGTTTTGCAAACTTCTAAGTTCCAGACTTTTTGAAAATATCTTCTGATCTGTCCGACTGCACCTTGATCTTTTAATCCTTGATTGACGATCAGAATCTCCCTGTCTATACCTTTGCTTTTTCCTTTGTGTGTTCCAAGGAAATAATCAAACATATTTCTGCCACCCATTAAGAGATACTTATGATCTGCCACAATATATTTGTCATGAAGACATCCATTGATCGTCCATGGTTTCAAAAGATTTGGCGTGTTATAAAAACGAATTTCAACATTTGGCTCACTTCCAACTGCCGCAAAAATATCCTTTCCTGTCATATGGATCGTTCCATAAAGCCCATCAACCAGAATCTTTATCTTGACGCCTCGTCTGGATGCTTTGAGTAATTCTGAAAAAATATCATCACTGCTGCTTCCTTCACGGATATCAAAGGTTGATAGAATGATCTCTTTCTTTGCTTTTCGTATCATATCCAACCGCAGATCAAGTGCTTCCTGATTATCACTGACAATCTTTGCTCGGTCTGATCCATTTTCGTTTGATGTTGAATAAAACGTTTCCGTATGAATCTTTGACTTATTTGTTTTGCTTACCGATTGCATATGTACAAATGGTACAAGCATTCCAATGATCACATACAAAATAAACAAAATCAGAACGATTCCTGCTATTTTTAATTTTTTCATTGTTCTAAAATCCTTATTTTTTAATTTAGATAAATAATTTTATTGTCTTTATTTTAACATCTTTAATAAAAATTTTAAACTATTGATTTCATAATCGGGTTTTGGTTGTGGATCTTCTGTCAGATCTTGTGCTCTGTGAAACCAGATTGTCTTGATCCCTGCATTGATCCCGCCTTGAATATCAGAACTTAAGCTGTCTCCAATGATCGCTGTGTTCTCCTTCTTAAAATCTGGAATCTTAGAAAAACATTTCTCAAAATATTCAATGCTTGGTTTGTTATATCCAATTTCCTCGGAAATAAAAACACCTTGCAGATACTTCTCAATTCCTGAACTTTTTAATCTTCCTCTTTGTACAGACAATGTTCCATTTGTTACAAGATAAATACGAAATCTCTTTGATAATTCCTGTAAAACTTCTTCGGCTCCTTCGATAAAATAGTGTCCTTGTCCTAAATAGTCCTGATAATGTTTTGCCACTTCCTGTAGTGATGCTTTTATATCAAATTCTTGAAATAAAAGCTTAAATCTGCGCATTTTTACTTCTTCTCTTGTCATTTTCCCTTGTTCCAACAATTTCCATTGAGCAAGATTAATCTTATGATAGCAATCACGCATCTCATTCGTCACAGAAATTCCTACATCACCTAATGCCCTTGTAATTGCATTGGCTTCTGCTTTATCAAAATCCAGTAATGTATTGTCTAAATCAAATAATAATGTATCGATCATAAATCAATCTCCCTTTTTAATGTAATAGTGATATTATAACATGATGTAAGTGTCAAAAGTATAAATTGTGTTTATTCTTGCACATATATTCAAAAAGTATAAATTGTGTTTATTCTTGCACATATATTCAAAAAGAGATTCACCATAATTGATGAATCTCTTTTCGTTAGAATGAATTGTTATAGATTGTATGAATAATGATCGACTTATTTGTCTTTCAATACTGCCTGAGCTGCTGCTAATCTTGCAATTGGTACACGGAATGGTGAGCAGGATACATAGTCTAATCCGGCTCTGTAACAGAATTCTACAGATGATGGATCTCCACCATGTTCTCCACAGATTCCTAAGTGGATATCTGGACGAGTTGCTTTTCCTTTCTTAGCTGCCATCTCGATCAGCTGTCCAACACCTTTCTGATCTAATTTAGCAAATGGATCAGATTCGTAAATCTTGTTCTCATAGTAAGACTCTAAGAACTTACCTGCATCATCACGAGAGAATCCAAATGTCATCTGTGTTAAGTCATTTGTTCCGAAGGAGAAGAATTCTGCTTCTTCGGCAATCTCATCTGCCAATAATGCTGCACGAGGAATCTCGATCATTGTACCAACTTTATACTTAATGTCTGATTCATAGTAAGCTTTTACTTTCTCAGCTGTCTGTACAACAACTTCTTTAACATATGCTAACTCTTTCTTCTCTCCTACTAATGGAATCATGATCTCAGGAACGATATCATATCCTTTTTCCTGTTTTACTTCGATCGCTGCTTCCATAACGGCTCTTGTCTGCATCTTGGCAATCTCTGGATAAGTAACTGCCAGACGGCATCCACGATGTCCCATCATAGGGTTAAATTCATGAAGAGCTGCACGTCTCATATTGATCTCTTCTACTGTAACTCCCATATCTTTGGCAAGAGCTGTGATCTCTTCCATTGTATTTGGAAGGAACTCATGAAGAGGTGGATCTAAGAAACGGATTGTGACCGGTCTTCCTTCCATAACCTCATATAAGTCTTTAAAGTCTTTCTTCTGATAAGGAATTAACTGATTTAATGCGATTTCTCTTGCTTCTTTTGTTGTAGAGAGAATCATACGACGGATCTTTGGAATTCTCTCTGCATCAAAGAACATATGCTCTGTACGGCAAAGTCCAATACCCTGTGCTCCAAATTTCACTGCATTCAATGCATCGGCAGGTGTATCTGCATTTGTTCTTACCTGTAATGTACGGATCTCATCGGCCCATGTCATGATACGGTCGAAATTACCACTGATACTTGCAGGTACTGTACGAATCTCACCTAGATAAATCTTACCTGTGGATCCATCTAAGGAAATATAATCTCCTTCCTGTACTGTCTTTCCACCTAATGTGAAAGATTTGCCATCTTCAGCAAACTTGATATCTCCGCATCCTGCTACACACGCTGTTCCCATACCACGTGCTACAACGGCAGCGTGAGATGTCATACCACCACGAGCTGTTAAGATACCTTCTGCTGCATGCATTCCTTCGATATCTTCTGGTGATGTTTCTAAACGAACTAAGATAACTTTCAGTCCTGCTTCATGATGCAGTTTCGCCATCTCAGCGTCAAAATATACTTTACCAGCAGCAGCTCCTGGAGATGCTGGAAGTGCTTCTCCAATTGGAAGAGCGGCTTTCAATGCTGCCTGGTCAAAGTTTGGATGCAGTAACTGATCTAATGCTTTCGCATCGATTCTTGAAACTGCTTCTTCTTTTGTGATCTTTCCTTCATCTACCAATTCGCAGGCGATACGAAGTGCAGCTGGGGCTGTTCTCTTACCATTTCTTGTCTGTAAGAAGTACAGTTTTCCTTCCTGAATCGTAAATTCCATATCCTGCATATCACGATAATGTTCTTCCAGTGTATGAGCAATGTCCATAAACTGTTTGTAACAATCTGGTAAATCTTCTGCCAGTTTGGTAATTGGCTGTGGTGTACGAACACCAGCTACTACGTCTTCACCCTGTGCATTGATCAGGTATTCTCCATAGATCTGTTTCTCACCTGTAGATGGGTTTCTTGTAAATGCTACACCTGTTCCTGATGTATCTCCCATGTTACCAAATACCATTGTCTGAACGTTAACAGCTGTTCCCCAGTCTCCTGGAATATCGTTCATTCGACGATAATAGATAGCACGTGGGTTGTCCCAAGAGCGGAATACCGCTTTGATCGCTTCAAATAACTGGTCCTTTGGATCCTGAGGGAATTCTTCATTCAAAGCTTTGCGATAGATACCTTTGTATCTCTTGATCACTTCCTTCAGATCATCGGCATCTAAGTCTGTATCAAACTTCACACCTTTCTCTGCTTTGATGTCATCTAAGACATCTTCGAATTTCGCTTTATCCACTTCTTTTACAACGTCTGAAAACATCTGGATAAAACGACGATAAGAATCATATGCAAAACGAGGATTGCCTGTCTTCTTCGCAAATCCTTCGACAGCTTCATCATTCAATCCTAAGTTAAGGATTGTATCCATCATACCCGGCATGGATACTCTTGCTCCTGATCTTACTGATACTAATAGAGGATCTTCAAGGTCTCCGAACTTCTTTCCCTGAATCTCTTCTAAGTCTTTCATTGCTTCGATCACTTGTGATGCTACTTCATCACTGATCTTTCCACCGCAGTCGTAATAGTTTGTACACGCTTCTGTTGTAACTGTGAATCCCTGAGGAATTGGTAAATTCAATCCTGTCATCTCTGCTAAGTTTGCACCTTTTCCTCCAAGAAGGTTACGCATCTCGGCATTTCCTTCGCTAAATTTGTAGACCCATTTTGTTGCCATGTCAATACCTCCTAAAATTAAGTTATGTCACATTCATATGTCATTGAACTTATTGTACCACAAAATTCTAATTTTGCAAAACTTTTTTGTGTATTTTTCATAATTTTTTCTTTTTTCTTATCTTTTTCTTATAAAAACTGCACATTTACACGATTTTCGATGCATTTCGCGCTGTTATTTTTGTCTTATTTTAACAATTTTTGTGTTTTCTTTTTTGTATACAATACACAAAAACCCCAGAGTCTTTTCACTGAAAAGACCCTAGGATTTCATTTTTATATCAAAGTTATTCAGTTTTTTTAAGAATGTTTTCTTTTTTATTTATGATCAGCAACCTTATCATTTCTAATTATTTATTCTTTAAACAGATTCTCTCCATCCTGTTTAATCACATCTTGATACCAATAAAAACTATCTTTCTTATATCGATCTAATGTAGCGCCCTCTTCTTCTTCGCGATCTACATACACAAATCCATATCGTTTTTGATATCCATTCAGCCAACTTAACAAATCCGTAAAAGACCATGTACAATATGCAAGCACTTCACAGCCTTCCTCGATGGCTTTTCCTAATTCTTTTAAATGTTCTCTTAGATAATCAATTCGATATTCATCATGAATCTTATGATCTTCCGTCTTCTTATCAAATGCTCCAAGTCCATTTTCCGAAATGATGATTGGCAGATCATAACGACTTGTGATCTCACGACAACAATAGCGAAGCCCAACTGGATCAATACTCCAATCCCAGTCTGTTGTAATCAAATATGGATTGGCTGGATTTTTATAAATTCCAGGAACTCCAAGTACCTGCGCAGAACCTTTCACTCCTGTTGTATTCATTGTACCATATGGTGTTACTCCATCCATCGGATTATATTCGCATACACAACTTTGATAATAATTAACTCCCATAAAATCGATCTCTGCCGCTGCTGCCTTTAAAATTTTCTGATCGTCTTTTGTGACAACTGGTGCAAATCCTTTTTTTCTTAAATAATTCATGGCTGCTTTAGGATATCTTCCATATGCATAAACATCCATCCACCAGAAATTCTTCAGTTCATCATAATCATGTTTTGACATAACATTTTCAGGTTTACAATCAAGTGCATAAGATGGTGTATAAGCAAAGCTTGCACCAATCTTTCCTGTTCCGCCCATCTCGCGATATGCCAAAACAGCCTTTGCATGTGCCATAAAGACGTGATGGTTCACTTGATAAAATGTTTTCTGATCGTCAAACTTTCCTGGAGGATGCTGTGCTGTCAGCCATCCAAGTGATGTAAAAATATTTTGTTCATTAAATGTAATCCAGTATTTTACCTTACTTCCATATGCCTTAAATAAAATCTTGGCATAATTTACATAATCCTCAATGATCTCCTCAGATTCCCATCCTCCATAGAGATCCACTAATGCCTGAGGAAGATCCCAATGGTAGATTGTCACCATTGGTTCAATCCCATATTTTAAACATTCATCAATAATATTTTCATAAAACTCAATTCCTTTGGGATTGACCTCTCCTCTTCCTTCCGGATAGATTCTTGCCCATGAAACAGAAAAACGATAAGTTTTTAATCCCATTTCCGCCATCAACGCGATATCTTCTTTGTAGCGATGATAATGGTCAACTGCAACATCTCCGGTTGTCGCTTTATATGTTTTTCCTGGAATCCTTACAAATTGATCCCAGTTTGTGATCCCTTTTCCATCTTCTCTCCAGCCGCCTTCAATCTGATAGGCAGCTGAAGCACTTCCCCACAAAAATCCTTCTGGAAATTTTGTAACTTTCATTTCTTCCATAAATGTTACGCTTCCTTTCTGCTACTGTACACTTAATAATTTACTTTCCTTTGTTACTACTTTATCTTCACATGCTTTAACTTTTGCAAATTGTTCTGTATTGGAAATAATGATCGGTGTTGTTACATCGTATCCATCTGCTTTAATCTTGTCAATATCAAATTCTAGTAAGATATCCCCTTTTTTCATTGTATCTCCAGATTTTTTCTTTGGAGTAAAATATTTTCCTTTTAAATTTACTGTATCGATTCCTACATGTACCAAAAGTTCTACTCCATCTTCACTTACTAATCCTAATGCATGTCCTGTTTCAAAAACAGCATCTACTTTTCCGTCAAATGGTGCATAGACAACTCCTTTTTCAGGAATGATCGCTGCTCCTTTTCCTAAGATTTCTTGCGAAAATGTTGGATCTTTCACTTCTGTTAAAGGAATCACTTTCCCTTCAACTGGACTTGTAATGCTGATCTCATTATCTAATAACTGTGCATTAGATTCTTCTACAAAATCTAAATCATCATCTTCATCTACAATATCTTCAAAGCCAATAATCAGTGTTGCAACAAATGTAACAACTACTGTGACCAAAATTGTGAGTGCTGCAAATAATAATGTCTGTGGTTTTCCTTTTTCTACATACTGAACAATCGTTACGATTGCTGGTGTTGCAATTCCAAAACATTTCATTTGGAAAAATCCACCGACTAATCCACCAACAGCACCACCAATACATGCTCCTAACATTGGTCGTTTTAAACGAAGTGTTACACCATAAAGTGCAGGTTCTGTAATACCAGCAAATAATGCTGAAAACGCAGAAGATCCTGCAATCTGTTTAAAGTCTTTGTTTTTGCTTCGAAGTGCAACTGCAAGGGAGGCTGCACCCTGTGCCATATTAGAACATAATTCTCCGATACAGATAAAGTTCTCATATCCTGTTGTTGCGATCATCCCTAATTTAATCGGTGTAAATGCATGATGCATACCTGCCATAACAACGAATGGATAAACGCCAGCCACAAGACCAATGGCAATAAATCCTAATTTATCATGAATTGCATAAACTACTGTTGATAATCCATTACCGCAAATAGCTCCTAAAGGTCCAAGAATGATCAATGCGATCGGTGCTTCAATTAAAACAACTAACATTGGTTTTAAGAAGTTCTTTGTGACAACTGGCGTGATTTTATCTACAAAACGTTCTACATATCTTAGAGAATATACTGCCAAAATGATTGGGATAACCGAATAAGAATAGGATGCATAAGTTACCGGAATATATTTCAAAAATTTCACAGTCTGTCCCGCATCATGTGCTGTATTCATCAGTGTAATCAAGTTTGGATGTAACATGATCAGTGCAATACTTGCTGCATAATACATATTTGTTCCAAACTTTTTGGATGCTGAAATTGCAATCAGTACTGGCATGAAGAAAAACGCACCATCTCCTATAACACTTAATAACTGATATGTTTGCCCATTTGTGCTTAACACACCGATCATAGGAAGTAATGTAAGCAATACTTTGATCATAGCTGCACCAATGATTGCTGGAATAACAGGTGCCATGATACCTGAAATCGTATCCATCAGCATTGTAAAGATATTTTTCTTTTCATTCGATTTTGCTGGTACTTCTTTTACTTCATTAGAAAAATTCCCAAGTTTATTTAATTCGTTAAATACGTTTCCAACATCATTTCCAATAATGATCTGATATTGTCCGCCCTTTTTCATGATTCCCATAACACCTTTTGTTTTCTTTACTGCTTCATCATCAACGATGGATTCATCTTTTAATGTGAAACGAAGTCTTGTCATACAATGTACCAGATTGATGACATTATCTTTTCCTCCAACTCTTTGAAGGATCTTTTTTGCTGTATTTTCATAATCCATTTTGTTTTCCTCCTTTTTTTCTGGATTTAAAAATTTTCTTTTTTCTTTATATAACAAAGACCTGACAATAGATAAAATAATTCCCGGGGTTATTTCATCTATTGTCAGGTCTTGCTTAACTTAATAATAACAAACCTATGATTATTTTGTTTGTTCATCTAAAATTCGTTTGATATGAATTAATAAATATAATTGTTCATCAATTGTTAATTTATAGTTATATTGCTTTTTAATATATTCTGCAATTTTTTTTACTCCTGAAAAAGCATTTTCATTCTGTTCTACCATCACTTTATAAATTTCTTGCATCGTATCTTCATATTCCATATGGTCAAAGACTCTTGCCGCAAAAAACTTTAAATGTGTTAAAAATCTCTCATACGAAATAGATTCTTCATTTAAATCTATCTTAAAATGAATCCTTACAATCTGTAAGACTGTATTGATCAACTCTGTAATCTGATTCACATCGGTTATATTCTGTGCATTTAATTCTGCAGACACGATATGCATTGCAATAAATGCAGCTTCATCATCTCCCAAATCCTCTCCTGTCTGTTCTTTAATCCATTCAATCGCATGCATACCAACCTGATATTCCTTTGGATAAAACTTACGAATATCGATTTTCATCATATTCTTTAATGCGATTCCTTCTCGATAACGAGCGACTGCTGAATTGATATGATCCGTCAGTGTCACATATAAGGAATCTCTTATTTCTAATTTTTCTTTTTTTGCCTCTTTTACTACACGATCAACAATTCCAAGGTATTCTTCCGAAATCTCTTTTACTACTTCCTGTAGTCTCTTGCTTTCTTCTTTATTCTCTAGATGATATGTCTTATCTACCAGAGACTGATCAATATTTTCACCTTTTCTTTTTTTAAATCCAATTCCCGGACCTGTCATGATCAATTCCATTCCTTGTGAATCTACACTGACAACAGCATTTGTATTCAGAACTCTGATTATTTTCACGTTCATCCTCTCCTCTAATTTTATCTAAGTTTTTCATCATTTTTTGTATCTCTATAAATGTACAAGAAATAATCCTGCTTTACAGGATTCTCCGCCTGCGGCGGGTCGCTTCTGCGACATATTACCATTCCGCCGCAGTGCGATCCTGCCCGGAGGGCTTTTTCATATCATAAGGGATTCCATCGGAATTTCCTATGATATAAAAAAAGACTGCTTAAGACATACTTCTCTTCCTATGTCATAAACAGTCTTGCTTACCATTACGTAATAACAAACTTACTGCTATTATAATATCAGGTAACTTTTTATTTGTCCATTGTTTTTTCTATTTTCGTCATTTATTCTAATTTCACAAACTTTTTTTGTGCATTATGACGAATCTATGAATTTTTATTTTTAATTCTAATCCGCAATCTTATCAATCGCATTTGTCACAGCATCTATGTTTTTGTGACCATCTAACATCTTTTGTTTATAATCTGGTTCTTCCTGCTTCTCTTCTTTCACACTGATCTCCCAGAATGGTCCCCCTGCATTAGCACCTTCTTTGCCTTGTCGGATCACTTTCTTAAGCGACCACGTCTCAGCTGTTCTGGCTCTGCTTCCTACATCGGCAATCTTTACTTTATCTTTGCCGACCATTCTTGTTAATACAACAAAATGTCCATTCTTTGTGAAATCTCCAGGCCCCATCAGTGCCACGACTGGATGTCCTGCTCTTAATGCTTTCTCTACAGCATCTTTATCCATTCCAAGACCCTTACACTGCATTCCATATAATTTGGATAATCCTGGAACTACGCTGTGAGAACATCCCTGTCCTGTGTAATACCATCCATGTTTATATGCCTGTTTGCACATCTTTGGAACATCAGCTTTCTTTCCAGTTAAAGAACTGTAGCATACAGCAACTGCGGTTGGTCCGCATCCTGCTGCCTGAATCGTACTTCCTCCGATCTTCTTTCCCGGATAATCTGCCTGATTATAATAAACAACTTTTAATTGCTTGTTCTCTGTCTGCTCTGCAGCCATAACCCCTGCTGTCTGTGTCATCATCATTGCTGCGATCCCCATCGTTGCGATCACTCTGCCAGTCATCTTGTTCAATCTCATAGTACCCTCCAGATAACTTCTGCTTTTGACATAATACATCAGTTATTAATTATAACAGAGGGTAGTTTGTTAATCAAGTGTTTCAATTGTTAATTTTTTATTAAATCTCGTTTACATTTTTTCATTTTTTTGCCAAAAGATGATAAATGTCGCTGCATTTATTCATGAATTTTTCGCTGTGTCGTTCCTGCAATTCCAAGCTGTGCACGATATTTTGCTACAGTTCTTCTTGAAATCTTCATATTCTTTTGTTCTAACAAACTTACGATCTTACTGTCACTTAATGGTTTTTTCTTATCTTCTTCTTTCACAAGCCGTCTGATTTCTTCCTTAATCTCTTCTGTCGTCGAATCTTGGTCTCCAAATGTCTGTGTATTATTAAAAATGTCTCTCATTCCGATCGTTCCACCTGGATATTGAATATACTTTCCTTTGACTGCGCGACTTACCGTTGATACATGCATTTCAATATCATCTGCTATATTTTGCATGGTCATTGGTTTCAACTGCTTATGATTCATAAAATATTCTCTCTGACGGTCAAGAATTGCCTTTGAAATCTTAAGCATCGTCTCTCTTCTTTGTTCAATGCTTGTAATGATAAAACGACATCTCTCATATTTCTTTCTGAAATATTCTTTTAGCTCAGAATCTTCTGCCTGTTCCATCATTTTGACATAATAATCATTGATTGAATAATCACCGATCCAGTCATCATTTAAACGAATCTTTAGTTCTTCTCCATCTTTTTCCATTAAAATGTCTGGGACGATATACTGATCGGTTCCCCCTGTATATCCACTTAACGGTCTTGGATTTAATTCTTGAATTTTAAAAATATACTTTCTTACCTGTGATGTCTTAATATCAAGTGCTCTTGAAACAGTCGATAAATGTCCCATTGCAATATCTTCCAGGTGATTTTCTACGATATATCGCAGGTCATCATTTAATAATCCTTCTCTTTCAAGCTGAAGAAGGAGACATTCCGATACACTTTCTGCAAATACACCTGCTGGTTCTAATTGCTTGAGATGATCTAAAAGCCTTTCACAATCTTTTTCTTCAATTCCAAGCTTATGACTGATCTCTTTTGTGGAAACAAGCAAAAGCCCAGATTCCTCTAGGCATTGTGCCATGTATTTCATAACATTCCACTCTTTCTTTGTATAATCTTTTGCATTTAACTGTTCCATAAAGAAGGCTTCGGGATCTTCGATTTTCTTATCTTCAATATCACTTTGCTCAATATCCTGATATCCGCCTGCATTTCCATGCAATGTAAAGAATTCCTTTCCAGATTCCTTATGTTCCATCAATGGATTCTCTGCATATTCATCCTGCAAAAACTTCTCAAGTTCATAATTATCAAACGATAAGATCTTTAATGATTGCACCTGAAACTGATTTAATTGCTGTGACAAGCCTTGTTCCAGCTTCATTTCATATGACATTTTACATCCTCCAATTACTTTCTTTGATCAAGTACTTAATCTTATCATAATCTATTTTCACTCTGAATAAAAGAGATTTTGCTTGGATGATCTCTTTTTCTAAGTTATCTTATATCTATTTTCCCGCTTTCTCTTCTTCTATGGTCTTCTGAAATTCTTTCACATCTTTTGCGATCTCACTGCTTAATAGCAGCATGCAGATCAGGTTTGGGATCGCCATCAATGCATTTGCAATATCTGAGAAGTTCCATACAAGCTCCAATGTCTGTGTTGCCCCGACATAAGCTACCAGAGAAAAGATAATTCGGTAGATCATGTTGAACTTATGAGTTCCCATCAGATACTCAAACGCCTTTTCTCCATGATACTCCCATCCAAGAATTGTTGAAAATGCGAAAAGTGCAATTCCGATCGTTACCAGATATCCTCCAACTTTTCCAAGAACTGTGGAAAATGCCGCAATCGTTAATGCAGAACCTATGTACATCTCTCCTGTTGACGGATCGATCTGTCCAAGCACTCCGGAGCTTGCGATCGCAAGACCTGTGATCGTACAGACAACGATCGTATCCCAGAAAGTTCCTGTCATATTGATATATGCCTGCCGAACCGGATGATCTGTTGTTGCTGCTGCCGCTGTGATCGCTGCAGATCCCATTCCAGCTTCATTTGAAAAACATCCTCTGGCAACTCCGTAACGTGCTGCATTCATCATAGATGCGACGATATTTCCACAAAGAGCCCCACCAACCGCTTTCACACTAAAAGCCATATGAAAGATCATAGAAAGTCCTGCTGGAAGATTACTGATATTCCCAAGAATGACGATGACTCCTGCGATCACATAAAAGATTGCCATCACTGGAACTACGACAGAAGATACTTTTGATATCGTTTTTATTCCACCGATGATGATCAGTAAGGCTAAAACAGTGATCACTGCTCCAACAGTATTAACCGATACTCCAAATGTCTCATGAACTGCTGTTGAAATTGAATTTCCCTGTGTCATATTTCCAATTCCAAAGGATGCGATCACAGCAAATAAAGCAAACAGCCATCCCAGTGCGGCTCCAAGCTTTTTGTTCTTCAGTGCCTTTTTCATTGTATACATTGGTCCACCGGACATCTCGCCCTTTTCATTGACTTCTCTATATTTAATCGCCAACATACATTCTGAAAATTTAGATGATAATCCAAAACATGCAGAAATCCACATCCACACCAATGCTCCAGCACCTCCTGAAACCATTGCTGTCGCTACTCCTACGATATTTCCAGTTCCGATCGTTGCCGCCAGTGCTGTTGTCAATGCCGAAAATGGTGATACATCACCCTCTCCTCTGCTTTTTGTCCTGGATTCTTTACTTAGTGTCTTTTTAATTGCCCAAGGAAGATTTCTCCAAGTCAGGAAATTGCATCGAATTGTTAAAAGAATTCCTGTTCCCACGAGAAGTACCAACATCACTGGTCCCCATACAAAGGCATCCACATCGGCTATGATCTTACTTAACATATCTATCTCTCCTCTCTGATCTTATTTTCATTTCTAAAACGTAAAAAAGGAGCAACGACAATTCGTTGCTCCTTCAACTTATGAACTTAGTATAGCCATATATGACCATTCTGTCAATATTTATTTTAAGGTCGTACCAATGACTTTCCGATCATCTCACCCTGCCTGATCTTTGTCTCACACTGGTTCTTGGTACGTTCTAACAGTTCTTCTCTGATCTCAACCTTGTCTTTCTCTAACAATAAAATGATCGTTGAACCTCCAAACTGAAAATATCCTTTCTCAATCCCGCGCCTCATAGATCCGGCTCCATCGTGATTAACAATCTTTCCAACCATCAATGCTCCAACTTCCATCTGGAGTGCATCTCCAAAATGTTTTGTCTTCATCAATGTATATTCTCTGGTATTCTCTTTATAGATTTTCACATGATCATTTGCGATCGGATTGACGGTATGATAAACTCCATCAATCCTATGATTCTCACTCTTAATTCCATCATCAAAATAGCAGTATCTATGATAATCATCTACTGTCAGGCGTAAGATCACGGCATAACCGCCCTGAAAATGTCTTGCGATCTTGCGGTTTCTGATCAATGAATCCAACGTATATCTTGTATCCTTTACAACAAAAGATGTCTTCTCTTCGATCGGATACACACTTACTTTACAGTCGCAAGGACTTCCTAAGATTGTTTTATCTCCCGGAAATGGACGTTTTCCTTCTTTGATCTTTCTTGAGAAGAATTCATTATAAGATTTGTAATTTTTCTTCTCATATTCACTCATATCAATATGATTATTCTTGACAAATCCTTTGATCAGACATTTGGAAATGGGAGAACTTAAGAAAGCTCCCCCTAGTTTGGATACCCAAGGTCTGATTAATATTTTTAGACTGGCTCGTCCTGCCATAGTTGTATACATCCAATGAAGCAAACGATCTTGCCCATTCTCTTCTTCGTAAATATTCCCATCTCTATCGGCATATCTCATCTACGATTCTCCTATCATCTTACAGTAAGAACATCTTTACTGCGATCAATGCTCCAATAACTACAAATGCAAGCATACATTTCTTATCTGGTTTAAAGACTTTAAAATCAAATACAAATAAGAAAGCGATCACTGCTAACATTGCAACATATATGTATGGAAATTCTTCTGGAAAGAATCTTCGAAGCTGATATACGATCGGAATGATCAGTGCAACCGATGTAATTGGCAGTCCCTGATAATGTTTTCTTCTGGAACTACTGTGTGCCTGACGCTGTTCTTCTGTAACATTAAAATATGCCAGACGAATAACTCCGCCTAAAACATAACACATATAAATGATCCTTGCATACCATTGGTCCATTCCAAGGCAGTAACCGATCACAACCGGATACACTCCAAAACAGACAAGATCACATAAAGAATCAATCTCGATTCCAAACTTCTTGGCGTCTTCGCTTCTCTTAATCATCTTTGCGATCGTTCCATCATACATATCTGTTAATCCTGAGATCATCAAACATAAAATTGCGATCTTAAAGTTTCCATTGAATGCCTGTGACATTCCAAATACTGCACTGACAACTCCTAAATATGTCAGTATTACAGATGCATTATAAAATCCTATCATACCTTTTTCCCTCTATTCTTTACGCTTTATCGTAACATGTGCGACTCCTGTCATCACTGCACTGATCAATACCAGTGCATAATAACTGATTCCTCGGCTTAACAGCATTGCCGGATATAATAATCCGCCAACAAAAATCTTCTTAAAGATATTTAAAAATAAGCCTTCACTGATTCCCATTCCGCCTGGCAACGGAAGCATATCCACAGAAATTGAAATAACACTCTGTAAAGCAACTACATCAATAAATCCTAATGCAGAAAGTCCCATTGCTCTGTATACAAGATATGTAATTGAAAAATGGATCAGTCTCTGAATCAATGTGACAACGAACATCCGAAAAATAAAAATCCGATGTCCTTGAATGATTGCTGCTGCTTTATGATACTCGATCATAGAATTCTGAAGTTTTTCAAGACGTTCTTCTTTTTTCTTTAAAATATGGAACTTTTCTAATTTCTGAAACAGCCATAGCACGATTTTGGATGCTAACGTTGGCTCAAATACAAGAATCAGCATAAACGCAACACAAAACACATTCAATGCCATTCCAAGGTAAAAGAAGAATGCTGCCTTCCCAATATATTCTGCCACAAGAAAATGACGGAATAAAAAGATCAGTGCTCCTAAAAATACCAGAACAAATTTATATAAAATGGTAACGATCATCAAAATGACGGTTCCCACGGATATGTCAACTTTATCGCGGTTCATGTAGTAAAGCTGCATTGGCTGTCCGCCAGTTGCAGACGGTGTAATACAACTGAAAAAGAAACCTACAAACGAATATTTGACGCAATTTCTCTTCGGCACATCATTGTAATGAAGCAGCCGTAGCATGCGATAAATAATATACGACTCGCAGCACACAAACACAACGATCATAATCAATCCCGCAATATAATATGCAGGTTTTACTGATTTTAGAACTTCCGCCAGCTCAGAAAGTTCCTTTCCTTTCAATACGGCATATGCAGTCAATCCAAATAATGCAAAGAAAAAGACTGTATTACCGATGACTTTTTTCTTATTCTTCATCTTTCCTACCCTTTGATCTCCGATAATTTCCCTTTGTATTTCACAGATCTTCTCTCTAAACCAACTCGTTGGTTGATCTTCTCAAACACCTTCCAGAGTCCTTGATACAAATTGGTCTTTCTTCCGATCAGATAACAAACTTCACTTAAAATGATTCCGCCAAACATATCTATGATATAATGCTGCTTGGTTACCTGCGTGGAAATACAGACTAAAATTGCAAAAACAAGTGAAAATCTCTGATACCACACTGGAATCTTCTTCTGATGCCTGATCCCAATATAACAAAACCAGCTTACCAAACAGTGAATCGATGGAAATAAGTTTGCCGATTGATCAATCGAATACACAAATCGTAATGCCTGATCCCAAAATCCTGTTCCTGTGATCTCTGGTCTTACCAGCGTTGTTGGCAAAAAGACAAAGAAAATCCCACATACGATCCTTGACAGATAATCTGCTGTCAAAAATCTATACATATGTTCTCTACTGATTCTCGCAGTCATAATGTAGTTCACAACCCAAAACACATAACATATCAAATAAATACTTGTAAATTCTGGGATTACCGGTACCATCCGGTCAAATGCTGTTGTAAAATCATGATGATATAATCCTTTACAAAGCACCATTGTTCCACTGTAAACCAACGTATTCAGTACTAACGCTGTAATCAGCGGAATGATAGAATACTTCGGAATCCATCTCAGAACATAATCTTTTTTCTGATTCATATGTCTGCTCCTTCCAATGATCTATCCTCTTTCTTTTCTCTCTTATGGTTCTTCCATATATCAAAGAATCATGTCAATTCTGACATGATTCTTGTACTATTATATCTTTTCTCTTTTTAAAAGTAAAGGAAAGCGGTCATATTTAATAGTTTTGTAAGATTTACTCTGCTTTCTTTTTTCTTCTATTGAAGAGTCCATAAATACATGGAACCACTAATAATGTTAGTAAAGTTCCATAAATCAAACCACCGATCGTAACGATCGCCATCGGCTGCATCATCTCGGCACCTTGCCCTAAACCAATCGCCATTGTAGATAATCCAAGGATCGTTGTAAGGGCTGTCATCAAGATCGGGCGTACACGCATCGTACCTGCTGTCAGGATTGCTTCTTCAAATTCGTATCCCGATTCTCTTAACTGATTGATCGTATCTACCAGCACGATACCATTATTTACAATGATACCTGCAAGCATAACAAATCCGATCATTGCGATCGCACTTAAGTCTTTTCCAGTGATCAGCAGTCCTAAGAATCCTCCTGTAAATGCCATTGGAATCGTAAATAAAATGATAAATGGCGATTTCAGTGACTGGAACTGTGCTACCATGATCAAATACATAAATGCTACTGCCAGCAATAACATCAGGCCAATCTGTCCTGTTGTTTCCTGAATGGATTCCATCTCACCTTTCATTGTGATACTATATCCTTTTGGTGCATTGTATTTCTTAATCTTCTTTTGTACAGCGCTGCTGACTTTTCCTACATTGTAGCCATCTTTGATCTCTGATGTTACACTCAATGTTCTTTCCTGCTGGTTTCTATTAATAGAAGATAAACTGTCACTATTTCTGAAGTTCGCTACCTGATCCAATGTAACTTCTTTTTCTTTTCCACTTACTGTTCCTGTAAGTTTCACTTTCTTAAGATCATCTCTTGTCAGTGTATTCTTTGCACTATTTCCAACATTGACACTATACTCTTTTTCATTGATCGTGATCGTTGTTGCTTCACTGGCATCTTTTAATTTCTCACTTAACTGTTGATAGATCGTTGCAACTGTTAAACCATTTTTTACTGCCTTTTTCTTGTCTACCACAACATGAAGATCTGGTGTTGTCTCTTCACTTCCATTCGAGATGTTCTGTGTTCCTTTCGTATCCTCTACAATCTGGGCAATATCTTTTCCAATAGATCTTAGTTTATTTAAATCATTTCCTTTGATCTGTACGGAAATACCGCTTCCACCAAGTGCACTCATATCCATACTGGATTCCTGCACTTCAACCTCACAATCAAATTTCTTTGTTTTCTTTAGGATTTCTTTCTTGATCTCTTTGTTTGTATGTTTCTTCTTTTCTTTTAATAAAACATACATACTGGATTGGTCTTCATTTGAAGATCCTCCTGATGTCATTGAAGAGATTCCAGAAGAGCCAGAAGAAATCATTCCTGCTACACTATCAACATCTTTGATCTCTTTTACTTTCTTCATTACTGTATCTGTCATCGATGCTGTTTCTTCCATTGAAGATCCCTGTGGCATCTTGATCGTCATCGTCATCTGTGTGCTGTCCATGCTTGGCATTAAAGAACTTCCAATATTCATTGCTCCAAAAATACTTCCCGCAAACAATGCAAGTGTTACAGCTACCACAATAATCTTACGATTTAACAACCGTGTCATAACTTTACGGTATAATATCTGCAGTTTATTGATCACTTTACTATCTTTTTGTGTGACTTTGTTGAGTACTCCAGCTGACATCATTGGCACAAATGTCACCGCTACGATCAGGCTGGCTACCAGAGAGTAACCGATGGTTAGTCCCATATCCACAAAGAGCTGTTTTGTAAGCCCTGTCGTGAATACGATCGGCAGGAATACAGAAATTGTTGTTAGTGTCGAAGATGTGATCGCTCCTGCAACCCCTCTTGCTCCTGTGATCGCTGCTTCTTTAACTGGAACTCCTTCTTTTCTTAATCGATAGATATTCTCAATAACTACGATCGAGTTGTCCACAAGCATTCCCACTCCAAGTGCGAGTCCCGACAAGGAGATTACATTTAGCGTAATTCCTGTAAAGTACATCAACACCACTGCAAAAATGACGCTTAACGGAATGGAGCATGCAATAACGATCGTCGGTCTGACGTCTTTCAAAAATAATAATAGGATAAAGACTGCAAGGATTGCTCCCATTAACAGATTCTGGATGACAGAACCTGTCACCATATCAATGTATACACCCTGATCCATAATATTAACATAATGGAATCCTTTATTTTCTTTGGTAAGTGTCTTCATCTTCGCTGCAACTTTGTCTGCTACATTAGCTGTAGAATAATTATTCTGTTTCTGGACTGTTAATACAACACCGTTATTTCCATTCACACGACAATATGTATCTGCTGAGTTATCTACAATCGCTACGTCTGCTACATCACAAAGTTTGACCGGTGGGATTCCTTTGATTCCAAGATCTAATAATTCCATATTGGCAAGATCTTTTTGATTCGTCACCTTATCTCCAACACGTACCAGATACTGTGTATTCCCTTCACTGATATATCCTGCCGGCATCTCAAAGTTCTGTGCTGTTAACAGTGCTTTGACATTCGCAACTGTCAGCTTATTCTTAATATTTGCAGCTTCTTTTGCCTGCTCTTTGCTGGAATCAAGTTGCTGCTGGCTGGAATTCAACTGTGCTTCTCCCTGTGCCAGTTTGATCTCCCCATCATTCATCTTCTGGATTGCCGTTGCTGATTGTATATTAAACTGTGTCAGTTTAGAATTGATCGTTTTCTTTCCTTTTTTGATCTGTTTTAATGCATTGTTTAATGTTTTTAAATTCTTATCCAATGCTTTGATCGAACTTTTTGCTGTTGTCTCCTGCTTTTTCAGTTCTTCGATCTGAGCCGCAAGCTGCATCTTTGTTGCTGCATCCGGAACTTGTTTTGCCTGTTCTTCCATCTTGGCGATCTGTGTTTTTAATGTTTTGAGGGATGTCTGCAACGATTGTTTCTGCACCTTCAAATTCGTGATTGAACTCGTTACCTGCACCTCTTTCTGAGCAAGACTTAACTGTCCATCCGTAAGTGCAGTCTGAGCTTTCGCAAGCTGAGTATTAGCCTTTGTTCTCTGTGCATCTAATGTGTTCTTTCCAGATTCCATCTGGACTCTTGCCTGATCAATCTTATTTTGAGCTTCATCAAACTGACCATTCAATGCCTTCTCGATCTTCTCATTTAATTTATTGATCTTCTTCTCGCTGATGATCGCATTGATCTGTTCTGTTACAAGTCCTGTACTACTTACGGATGCGACTCCGTCAACAGCTTCTAAAGATGGTGCAATCTTATCATTGATCAACTCTGATAATTCCGTATTACTTAACTTATCAGAATCCATAGCTGTTACCATAACCGGCATCATATCTGGATTTAATTTCATGATCGTTGGATTGCCTACTTCGTCTGGCCAGTAGCCTTTGATCATGTCAAGCTTCTCTCTCATATCAAGAGATACTGCATTCATATCCGTGTCACCTTCAAATTCCAAAATGACCATTGACATATTCTCACTGGAAATTGAATTAACTTCTTTGATATTTGAAATCGTTGCCATTGATTGTTCCACTGGTTTTGTAACTGTCGTTTCCACAGTCTCCGGAGATGCTCCCTGATATGTCGTCATAACGATTGCATATGGCAGTTCCATACTTGGAAGCAAGTCTGTTGTCATCTTTGTAAATGACACGATTCCTAAAATGATAACTAGTACAACCGCTACAATGACTGTATACGGTTTCTTTACGCTGAATTTTGAGATCATTTTCTTACCTTTCTCACATTTCTTTTCTTATTCCTTATTTGTCTCTTTTGATGACCAAAGTAATTTAATGATATTCCTGTTTCTTAAAGAAGTCAATCACTTTTATTGATAATTGTCAATTAATGTATCGGATTATGAACTTTTTTCACACAACAAAAAGAAACCAGAATACATCTTCTTATGTACTCTGGCTTCTGTATATTCTTGATCTCTTATTCTACACTGTAGTTTGGTGCTTCTTTTGTAATATGGATGTCATGTGGATGACTTTCTTTTAAGGATGCAGCAGAAATCTTAACAAATTCTCCTGTCTCCTGTAATGTCTTGATATCTTTTGCTCCACAATATCCCATTCCAGAACGAAGACCACCCATCATCTGGAAGATTGTGTCTTCAACAGTTCCTTTATATGCAACACGTCCTTCGACACCTTCTGGAACTAACTTCTTAGCGTTTGTCTGGAAGTAACGGTCTTTACTACCATTCTCCATAGCTGCTAAGGATCCCATTCCACGATATACTTTGTATTTTCTTCCCTGGTATAATTCAAAGTCTCCAGGGCTTTCGTCACATCCTGCAAGCATACTTCCTAACATACATACATCAGCTCCAGCTGCGATCGCTTTTGTAAGTTCTCCTGAATATTTGATACCACCATCGGCAATAATTGGAATTCCTGCTTTCTTAGCTTCTTCATATGCACTCATGATCGCTGTGATCTGTGGTACACCGATACCAGCTACGACACGAGTTGTACAGATAGATCCAGGTCCGATACCGATCTTCACACAGTCAGCTCCTGCTTCGATCAGTGCTTTTGCTCCTGCTCCTGTTGCAACGTTACCTGCGATCACCTGAAGATCTGGGAATTTGTCTTTGACCATTCTTACGACTCTTAATACGTTTGCAGAATGTCCATGTGCTGAGTCAACAACGATAACGTCAACATGAGCATTCACTAATGCCTGCACACGATCTAAAACGTCTGCTGTGATACCAACACCAGCTCCACATAATAATCTTCCCTGATCATCTTTCGCTGCATTTGGATATTTGATCTGTTTCTCAATATCTTTGATCGTGATCAATCCTTTTAAATTAAAGTCATCATCAACGATTGGTAATTTTTCTTTTCTTGCTTTTCCTAAAATCTGTTTTGCTTCTTCTAATGTAATTCCTTCTTTAGCTGTTACTAGTCCTTCAGAAGTCATAGATTCTTTAATCTTCTTAGAGAAATCTGTCTCGAACTTTAAGTCACGGTTTGTGATAATACCAACAAGCTTTGTACCTTCTGTAATTGGTACACCGGAAATACGATACTTCGCCATTAAGTCGTCAGCATCCTGAATGGTATGTTCTGGTGATAATGAAAATGGATCTGTGATAACTCCGTTTTCAGAACGTTTTACCTTATCCACTTCTTCTGCCTGTTCTTCAATTGACATGTTCTTATGTATAATACCAATTCCACCCTGTCTTGCCATTGCGATTGCCATGCGGTGTTCTGTAACAGTATCCATGCTGGCACTCATCAGTGGAATATTTAACTGAATCTTGTTTGTCAATCGTGTACGTGTATCCACATCATTCGCAATCACTTCTGAAAATGCTGGTACTAATAAAACATCATCAAATGTAATTCCTTCACCAATTAACTTACCCATTTTCTTGTTTTCCTCGCTTTCTTGTATTTTAATATCTGATTTGTATTGTTAGATATGTTAACAAATAGTTTCTTTGATGTCAACAGATTATTTTATACTTTTTTTAAAACGTATGGATTATTTTCTGTACATGTATAAAATTTTCTGAATATTCTAAATATAATAATCCATACTTCTGTCTTTTTAAGTACAAGAAAAGGAATTACTGCTTTCACAATAACTCCTTTTCTATGATCTTGATATCAATCTGCATGATATCTCTTGTAATTTCTACTCTTCTACGATAGAAAGTTTACTTCCGATCGCAAGTTTTGGCATTGGTTTTGCCTCAACACAAATACTTCCAGGAAGACCTGCTTCTTTCGCTCCACTGAAGACAACGGTTAAATGTCCCAGTGTCTCCAAATTAGACTGGGCAATATCTCCTACGGCAGTGATGAGATATTCTTTCTGATCCACAACCAGTTTATCTCCTTTTTTGATTGTTCCGTCTACCTTCTTCTGATCGATGAAATGACAGAAATCTTTTAATGTATCTGGTACATTGTCTCCGAATAATACAAACATACCTTCCTCAAAAAAAGCATCTACCTGTTCTCCCAGTTCGATAATCTCAGTCTGAAATATTGCTTTTCCCATTTGGAATCCTCCTTTTATTTACCCTGTAATTTCTGATCGATTGCTGCTGCTGCTTTCTTTCCTGCTCCCATGGCAAGGATAACTGTTGCTGCTCCAGTTACTGTATCTCCACCTGCGTATACACCATCTTTGCTTGTCTCCATTGTCTCTTCGTTGACAATGATTCCACCCCACTTCTGAGTGTCAAGTCCTGGTGTTGTGTGACGGATCAGTGGGTTAGGGCTCTGTCCGATCGCAATGATGACTGTATCAACATCAAGATCATAGTTAGATCCTTCGATTGGCTGTGGAGAACGTCTTCCAGATGCATCTGGTTCACCCAGTTCCTGTTTAATGATCTCCATGCTGCTTACCCATCCGTTTTCATCTGCTTTGATCGCAGCTGGGTTATTTAAGAATTTGAAGATAATTCCTTCTTCTTTTGCGTGATGTAATTCTTCTAAACGTGCTGGTGCTTCTTCCTCGCTACGGCGATATACGATATAAACTTCTTCTGCACCTAATCGTTTTGCTGTTCTGGCAGCATCCATTGCTACGTTACCAGCACCTACGACTGCTACTTTCTTACCAACTTTGACTGGAGTTGGGCACTCTGGGAATTTGTATCCCTTCATTAAGTTTACACGAGTCAAGAATTCATTTGCAGAATATACTCCTAAGTGGTTTTCTCCAGGAATATTTAAAAATCTTGGAAGTCCTGCTCCACTTCCTACGAAGACTGCTTTGTATCCATCTTCCATTAATTCATCAATTGTGATAGAACGTCCAACGATAACGTTTGTTTCAATATCTACACCTAACTTCTGAACGCTTTCGATTTCTTTTGCTACCAGATCTTTTGGCAGACGGAATTCTGGAATACCATAACTTAATACTCCACCTGGTTTATGTAATGCTTCAAAGACTGTTACATCATAACCTTTCTTGATCAGTTCTCCGGCACATGTGATACCAGCAGGTCCACATCCGACAACTGCTACTTTCATTCCGTTCTTCTCAATATTAACTTCTGTTTCTTTGGCGTTTGCCATATGCCAGTCTGCGACAAAACGTTCCATACGTCCAATACCAACAGGCTCTCCCTTAATACCACGGACACATTTTCCTTCACACTGGTTCTCCTGTGGACATACTCGTCCGCAGATTGCAGGTAATGCATTCTCTGTTGTGATCACTTCGTATGCACCTTCAAAATCTCCTGCTGCTACTTTCTCGATAAATGCTGGAATTGGTACGTTAACCGGACATCCTCCAACACAAGGTTTATTCTTGCAGTTTAAGCAACGAGCTGCTTCTTCCATTGCCATCTCTTTTGTATATCCAAGAGCAACTTCTTCAAAGTTCTTATTACGGACATTTGGGTCCTGTTCTGGCATAGCTACCTTCTTAAGACTCATATTTGCCATCGTTTACATCCCCCTTCCAATTCTACATTCATGTTCTTCTTCTCTGAACATACCCTGACGCTGCATACATTCGTCAAAGTCTACTTTAAATCCATCAAAATCTGGTCCGTCAACACATGCGAATTTTGTTTCTCCACCGATGTTGACACGGCATCCACCGCACATTCCTGTTCCATCGATCATGATCGGATTTAAAGATACCATAGTTGGGATGTCATATTCTTTTGTGATCTTAACCACGTTCTTCATCATGATAAGTGGCCCGATCGCGATAACTTCGTCATATTTTACTCCAGCTTTGATCTGGTCTTCTAAAACTGTTGTAACGAAACCTTTGGTTCCAAGACTTCCGTCATCTGTTGCAATATATACATTATCGCAGAATTCTTCGAATAATTCCTTAAGAATAACAAATTCTGCACTCTTACCACCAATGATCACATCAACTGGTACTCCCATCTTCGCTAACTTACGAAGCTGTGGATATAATGGGGCTGCACCTACACCACCGGCTACACCGATGACACGGTCACACTTGTGCAAAGGAGCTGGCTGACCTAATGGTCCCACGAAATCCTGTACATAATCTCCTTCTGCTTTCTTGCTTAACAATTCTGTTGTATATCCTACAACCTGATAAATGATCGTTACTGTCTCTTTCTCACGATCATAATCTGCGATCGTTAAAGGAACCCTTTCTCCATCTTCATCTACTCGGATAATGATGAACTGTCCCGGTTCACATTTTCTTGCCACATAAGGAGCATGAATCTCCATTAACTCAACTGCCTGGTTGAGTGTCTGCTTCTTGACAATCTTATACACCACGTACACCTCTTTCTTAAAATATCTTCTTTTTATTATACATGGAATCTGCACAATAAGAAAGTGTTTTTTTATTTATTTTTTGTCGTCAATAAAATTTTATTTCGCATTGCGATATTTAATGAAATTTTATTTTATATTTTGTTGTTTTTTATGTAAAAAGCAGCATAACTGCTTTCTTTGCTGCCATGCTGCTTACTTTCTACATTATTATAAAGCTGCTTCGTAAATACTTACAATATCTTCTTTACTCAATGGTACAAAAGATCCCTTGCATCCATCGGCCGCTTTCTGTGCAATGTCATTAAGTTAAGAATCAGTATTGTTATCTCATCAACAGATATTCATT
>OGZT01000032.1_pt1 | contig 90849 bp, 85 predicted proteins | sample 1576891 | NCBI WGS metagenome assembly OGZT01 (sample SAMEA3541521, study PRJEB24748) | human gut metagenome | biome: human gut; feature: human-associated habitat; material: faeces | place: China | collected 2012 | reverse complement strand
TGGAAGACCAATTATGGGAAGAGGAAAGAGAGAGAAAGTATCAAAAGTGGCTGCGTGAATCAGAAGGACAAAAACCAGTGGAACAGCAGACCTGCGAAAATGAAGTCTGATAACTTATTTTATTGTCACTTTTGTAACCTTTTTCAATGAATCGAAAATTATAATACTAATTAATAATTGTACCGATAAAATCGTTCTTTTAAGTTGAGCTATTTTTCTAATACACCCTCCCGGACTTGTTTTTCATTTTGCCTTGATGCAAAACGAAACAAAAAATCAAAGCTGCGCCTTCATCCCGAGGGTCACAGATCCTTTTGTAGGCTGGCGCAATCGAAGTTGTGCGTTAGCCAAGGCGCATACAGAGGTGAAGCCGTAATCTGACCCGTGAAACGGGCGTTTAAACTAAATGCTGTTTGAGCTCGTAGAGCGAGTTTTATTTAGTTTCGTCCGTGAACGTTGTCAGATAGACAGAGCCTCGAAACGCCAAAGACTTTTTGATTCCTTTTGGGGCTTTGGTCAAAAGGAATACAAGCAATCTATGATTGCGCGTAGTAGAAAAAGAACATTTTTCAACTGCTGCTTCGAAATTAATAGTAATCGAGCTGTTATTATACATTAACTTAGTAACTTTTGTAACCTTTTCGAGTTTATATAAAATGAGATGTTTTAAAGTAGCAACCGTCTGTTGTTGTATTGCTTTACAAAAGCAATAATCGGTCTGAGACCTTAAAAAAGAATAATGAAACTATTTAGTTCCATCCAATTAACTATCTTTGCACATTGATTATAAAAGAGGAAGTTACATTTTGGGTATTTTAGAGAGAATATCCGAGCTAATTATCTAATCCAGAATATGAAGAGATATAACTTAGTCAATAATGTCTTTGGATGGTTAAGTTTTGCAATCGCTGCTGTTGTTTACCTGATGACTATAGAGCCAACAGCGAGTTTTTGGGATTGCGGCGAGTTTATAACATCAGCATATAAATTTGAGGTAGGACACCCTCCCGGTGCTCCTTTCTTTATGTTGACCGGTAAATTTTTCACCTTATTTGCTTCAGATCCGTCTCAGGTAGCTAAGATGGTCAATTCGATGTCAGCATTGCTTAGTGCTCTTACTATTCTTTTCTTATTTTGGACAATAACCCATCTGGCAAAGAAACTGATCTACACCGACTCATCAAAAGAAATGACTTTGGGTCAAATGATCACTATTATCGGTTCGGGTCTTGTAGGTGCATTAGTATATACATTCTCTGATACATTTTGGTTTTCGGCTGTCGAAGGCGAGGTTTACGCTTATTCTTCGATGTTTACGGCTCTTGTTTTCTGGCTTATTCTAAAATGGGAGAACAGGGCGGATCAACCGGGATCGGATAAATGGCTGGTACTTATCGCTTATATGATGGGGCTTTCGATAGGCGTTCACTTATTGAACCTGCTTTGTATCCCTGCGATCGTTCTTGTATATTATTTCAAAAAAGTAGAGAGTCCTAATTTCAAAGGAATATTATTGGCTTTGGCCGGATCTTTGGGTTTGATCGTTGTACTAATGTACGGTGTTATTCCCGGGTTTACAAAAGTCGGAGGACAAGTTGAACTTTTCTTTGTTAATACATTAGGCTTATCATATAACTCCGGTGTATTCACATACCTTATTATATTATTGGCATCCATTGCTTGGGGACTGTTCGAAACATTGTCAGCAAAAGGAAATCTGAAAAGAGCCAAGATTGCATTTGTGTTGAGTATGGCTCTTTCGGGAATTACCTTCATCGGATCAGGATGGGTGTTATGGATTATTCTGCTTGGCGGATTGATTGCATTTTGTGTGAAAAGCAAGAAGGTTACTTTCCGTATGGTAAATACTTCGCTGTTGTGTCTGCTGGTGATTTTAATCGGGTATTCATCGTTTGCGATTATTCCGATCCGTTCTACAGCAAATACACCAATGGATCAGAATTCACCGGAAGATGTATTTTCTCTGACTGATTACCTGAACCGTGAACAATATGGCGATTCTCCTTTGTTTTACGGCCGTACTTATGCTTCTGATGTGAAAAGAGACTACAACGGTAGAGCCGTTGAAGCTTCGAAGAAAAAGAAATACGATAAAATAGTTAAGAAATCTCCGGATGAAAAAGACCGCTATTTTGTAGCAAGTGAGTCTCCGACGTATGATTATACAAATACGATGTTCTTTCCCCGTATGTACTCCGATGAGTCCCGCCATATGAGTGGTTACCGGAATTGGGGAGGAGTGACTGATCCTAAAATTCCGCCGACATTTTTCCAGAATATCCAATACTTGTTCTCTTACCAGATCAATTTTATGTACTGGAGATATTTTATGTGGAACTTCTCAGGTCGTCAGAATGATGTTGCGTCATCAGGAGGTATCAGCAACGGTAACTGGATAACAGGTATCAGCTTTATCGACGAACATGTTTTAGGTCTTGGGCCTCAGGATAATCTACCGCCGGATATAGCCAATAACAAAGGACATAATGTATTTTATATGATGCCTCTGATACTTGGTATTATAGGTTTAGTGTATCAGCTGTCGAGAGGAAAGAGAGGTGAACAGCAGTTATGGGTAACCTTTATGTTATTCTTTATGACCGGGCTTGCCATTGTTCTTTATTTGAATCAGAAACCATATGAACCTCGTGAACGTGATTATGCTTATGCCGGATCGTTCTATGCGTTTAGTATCTGGATCGGTTTAGGTATAGCAGGATTGTGGCACTTGGCAAAACGGTATCTGCCCGAAACAGCCGCCGCTGCTGTGGTATCTGTTATCGGACTTATCGTTCCTGTACAAATGGCTTCGCAGACATGGGACGACCACGATCGCTCGGGACGTTATACTATGCGTGATTTCGGGATGAATTATCTGCGTAGTATAGCCAAAGATGGTATTGTATTTACCAATGGTGATAATGATACGTTCCCTTTATGGTATGCACAGGAGGTTGAAGGTTTCCGTACCGATGTCCGCGTGACCAATCTCAGCTATTTGCAAACAGACTGGTATGTGGATCAGATGCGCCGTCAGGCATATGATTCTCCAGCTCTTCCTATCGAATGGGATAAATCTCACTACATTGGAGATAAAGGACAATATGCTTACGTTATCACAAAAGAACAGATAGAAGCTTATCTTAAACAGCAACTGAGTCAGGGTTCGGGTAACTCATGGATGGATAAACTCGGGAATGAGCAGAATATAGATCTTTCGGCTTATTACGATAAGAGTGTATTTACAGATACTGTTCCTTTGGAAGAGTTGATGAATACATTGAGAACAAACTTCAGTTATGTACCGAAAAATCCGTTTATTCAAAGTAACGATGAATTAGTGGTTCCGGGTAACCTTCTTTATATGAAAGTTGATACCAGCAAGGTTGACTGGAAAACATTAAACGCAAAACCGCTTCCTTATATGTTTATCAATCTTGGAGGCAAGAGCGTTGTGTATCGTCAGGAATTGATGATCATGGAAATGCTGAGCAATATCAATAAGGGTAATTGGGAGCGCCCTATCTATTTTGCGACAACTGTCGGCACAGATATGTATATGAACATGCAGGATAAGAACTTCTCTCTTGAGGGAATGGCTTACAGGATAACCCCCGGAGTTGTAAGTGAGACCGGAGTAAATACAGAGGTAGCTTACGATAACATGGTGAATAAATTTAAGTGGGGAGGTATCGAAAATCCGAAAGTGTATCTGGATGAAAACAATATGCGTACCTGCAAAACATTCAGATTGATGTTCAGCCAATTGATCTCAGCTCTAATTACCGAAGGCAAGAACGAGAAAGCTTTATCGGCTCTTGATTACTGTATCAAAGTTATTCCTGCTGCAACAGTGCCTATGGGTGGAGAATCGATATCGTTTATTGATTTCTATTACAAGCTGGGACAACCCGAAAAAGCAGAGAATATCAGAAAGATTATTGAAGACAGAGCAGAGCAATCCCTGAATTGGTATAGCCGTCTGAATCCGGAACAAATGAATAACAGTACTGCTGATATTCGTGAATATTACGACAACCTGCTCCGTATAGCGATGGTATATCAGCAAAACGGAATGATGGATAAATACAAATCAATGGTAGAAAGACTGCAGGGATATGTGCAGAAATATTACCAGAACAGGGCTTCAACCCTTGGTAACTATGCCTTGAAAAATCTGACAGATGTTTCTATCCGCGGATATTATATTGCAGAACATGATTCGCAAAATCAGAAGCTCGAAGAAGAGCTTTCACGCAAATCGATGCAGTTAATGCAGCAATATAGTCCGGCTTTATTACAAGAATATGCTGCGCGAAGCAACGAATAACAAAAAATTGCATCTATGTATAAGGGTTGGGTAATTTCCGCCCTTATACAAGGTGTTTTTTATTAGTAATAAGCAGTTATGATTGAATGTAATAGATTGTTGCTGCAATACATAAAGAAATAATAAAAGGGTCTGTGACTCTAAATTAAACAATGTTTATAGAGCAACCACCGTTTATTTACAGGCTTCTCTTTCCAGGAGGGATATGGAGAATGCCAAGTAAAGAAGAAAAAGTAATATATATCACATTTGATGATGGTCCCATTCCCGAGATCACTCCTTGGGTACTTGATGTATTAGACCAATATAATATAAAAGCTACATTTTTTTGTGTAGGAGATAATGTGAGAAAGCACCCCGAAGAGTATGCCGAAGTACTTAGACGGGGGCATAGTGTAGGTAACCATACCTTCAACCACATACAGGGATTAAAAACCCGTACGGCGAATTATATGAAGAATGCCGAATTGGCATCTCAGTATATAGATTCTCCTCTTTTCCGTCCGCCGCATGGACACCTGCGTCTTCCTCAGTTTTTCAGATTAAAGAAAAACTACCATATTATTTTGTGGGACGTTGTGACACGTGATTACAGCAAACGTATGACCCCCGAGCAGGTATTGGACAATGTTAAAGACTATACCCGCAATGGATCGGTTATTGTATTTCACGACTCATTGAAAGCCGAGAAAAATATGAAATATGCCTTGCCTTTGGCTATTGAATGGCTAAAGGAGCAGGGATATGTTTTTAAAACCATTGAAGAAGGCTTAGCTCAATACGACCATGAAACTATCGAAGCAATAGTGACGAATCACCATAACTCAGAAAACGATAATCGTGAGTTAGCGCGTGATTATAGATAGTCTTCCAGTCGCCTTTTACAAAAGCCGAAACCAATAATAAAAGAGTGCTCTGCGGCTGATGAAAGTTAGTGACTATACCGGTCACGATCTTAAACTCATAGCCCGGAGCTATTATTATTTGCGTATCTGCCAAAAGCACCTTCAAAGAATTTTCCGCAAGGTAGTCTAAAATATTCCGGAGAGCCTTATCTTTTGTGATAAGATTTTGTGAAGAATCATATGGCTGCCATTGATCTACTTTCAGATGCTCTGGATTAGGATTCGTTTCGAGCCCTGCACCGATGTAAAACAGGCTTTCGAGGGTTCTTACCGAAGTAGTCCCTACTGCAATAATGTTTCCCTGATGCGATAAAAGATGCTCTATGGTCTCTTTTCGTACGGATATAAATTCGGAGTGCATCTCATGATCATTGATCGTGTCGCTTTTTACCGGCTTGAAAGTTCCTGCTCCCACGTGCAGTGTTACTTCATCTGTCTTGATTCCCTTATCCTTTAAGTTGGTAAAAACTCGTTCAGTGAAGTGTAATCCGGCTGTCGGTGCAGCCACCGAGCCTTTTATCTTCGAATATACTGTTTGATAAGTTGCCTTGTCTTTTTCTTCCGTGTTCCGATTCAGATAAGGAGGAATCGGTAGTTCTCCGCATATATCGAGTATATCGGCAAAAGTAAATCTTTTATCATCCCACGAAAATTCTACAATATGGGTATTTCCTGCCGAGTGGATTCTTTTAGCTGTTATGTGCAAAGTGTCTCCTTTGATTATGACTTCTTTGGTCAGTTCTCCTTCTTTCCATTTCTTAAGATTGCCGATCATGCAATGCCATGAACATTTATCAGTCGTTTGGAATATGAGGTTGTAATCGTGAGGAAAGTATGGATCAAGACAAAAGATCTCGATCTGTGCTCCTGTTGATTTCTGAAAGTACATCCTAGCCTGAATCACTTTCGTGTTATTGAATACCATCAAACTATCTGAAGGAAGAAAATCAGTAATAGAAATGAAGTTGCTGTCGGTGATTTGGTTATTCTTATATACGAGCAGTTGCGAACTATCTCTTTCTTCTAAAGGATATTTTGCAATGCGGTTATCCGGAAGATCATAGGTGAAATCTTTGATATGTATGTGACGTGGGTCGGAATTGTTCATCTGAAAGTATATCGAATTGTTATATTTCCTAAACACACAAAGTGTATCTGGTTCTACTCTTTTTTTATCCGTCAAAATTACTCAACTTTGCACAGATATGAAAGGCTTCAACCATAAGCCTTCTCTTTAATATACATATATTATGAAAATAGGAGATAAAGTACGCTTTCTGAATACAACAGGGGGTGGTATTGTAAAAGGATTTCAGGGTAAAGATATAGTTGTAATAGATGATGACGGGTTTGATACTCAGGTGCTTATTCGTGAATGTGTAGTAATAGAGCCTGCAAATGATACTCAGGTGCGTCAATCTGTAAAGCCTCAAAATGTAACTGAACCAACGAGGACAGTTTATCAGGAAAAGCCGGAACAAGATGTTCCCGTTACAGAAACAAAGGAAGGAGAACTTATTACTGCCTGTCTTGCATATCTGCCTCTTGATGAAAAGAATTTATCGACCTCCTCGTACGAATGTTATCTCGTGAATGACAGTAATTATTTCTTGAGTTATAACTACATGAGCCGTGCAGAGAAAGGTTGGATAAGCCGTGCTGCCGGTACGATAGAACCGAACACGAAGGTTTTTTTAGAGGAATTCGATAAAACTGATCTGAATGATTTGGAAAAGGTATGTGTACAGTTTATTGCATTCAAGAAGGATAAGCCTTTCAGCTTGAAAAATACCTGCTCGACTGAAATCCGGATAGATACCGTGAAATTTTATAAACTGCATAGTTTCAGGGAAAATGACTTTTTCGATGAAAATGCAATCATCTATTATCTGATGAAAAAGGATGTTTCGGAAAAAGCAATGTCTATAGAACCAGAGGTTATTGCAGAGGCTATGTTCGAAAAGAAACAGTCTGAACGCCCACGTATCCAGGCGGCAAAGAAGAAAGAAAGTTCTCCCATTATCGAGGTTGACCTTCATATAGATGAGCTGATAGATACTACTGCCGGATTAGAAGCTTCCGATATTCTGGACTATCAATTGACCAAGTTCAGGGAAGTGATGGATGAAAATAAGTCGAAACGAGGTCAGAAGATTGTATTTATCCATGGTAAAGGCGAAGGTGTTCTGAAAAAGTCTATTCTGGATGAGCTCAAAAACAAATATAAGAATACTTATATTCAAGATGCTTCGTTTCGTGAATACGGTTTCGGTGCAACTATGGTAACGATTAAATAAATGTCTTGCACCCTATTACTCAAAACAACTAAATATGAATAAAAAAATCTTGGGATTAGTACTGCTTGTTTCAGTGCTTCTTACATCTTGCGGAGTTGGTAATGATCTTACCAGCGCATATAATATTACTCAATGTGAGTATAAATATAAAAATATAGCTAATCTGAACGTGTCGGGAATGAATTTATCAAATGGCATTTCTCCGACTTATGTGCCGAAGTTACTTGCTGTCTTAGGTGGAACGGCTTCTTCCATTCCTATGAATTTTACATTAAATCTGGATGTGAAGAATCCCAATGCAACAGTGGCAGCATTGAATGGACTTCAATATATAATCAGCATTGATGATGTTCAGTTTACAACCGGACAGGTCAATCAAGCTTTGAATATTGCAGGAGGAGCATCTCAGACGCTTCCGTTGAATATCGGTGTAGATTTAGCGACATTGATGTCGGGGAATTCTAAAACTGCGGTTCAAAATATCGCAAAGAATTTCATTGGGATAGGTTCGGATAAATCTAATGTGACAGTACAGATCAAGCCTACATTTATGGTTGGCGGACGTGCTATTACATCTCCAATGTATATACCGGTAAGTTTTACTTTCGGAGGAAAGTAAGGTTTCTGAGTTTTCTGTTCAAACCAGAATAACTTTTATAGGATATCGCAAGGCGCACATTTCGTACGCCTTGCTTTTTTTACTATTTTTGACTTTAAAGAAATTCACTGTTTTCAGATATGAAAAAAGATAACGACTGGAAAGAAAGGCTCAATGTGGTGTATTCGACCAATCCCGATTTCAGCTACGAATCGGAAGAGGAAGAAGAGCAATCGACTTTGCCTAAAGAAAAGCAATCGCTTCGTATAGAGTTGGATAAGCGTAACCGAAAGGGAAAATCGGTAACCCTTATTACTAATTTTATCGGAACTGATGATGACTTGCAGGATTTAGCCAAATTTCTGAAAACCCGTTGTGGGGTAGGAGGATCGGCTCGAGATGGCGAAATTCTGCTTCAAGGAGATTTCCGCCAGAAAGTATTAGACCTATTGCAGAAAGAAGGCTATGCCAAATCACGTGTCATCTGATAAGGCAAATCTGATAGTATATAAAGCATCTGCCGGATCGGGAAAAACCCACCGATTGACGGCGGAGTACTTGTCGTTGCTCTTTGCTTCGCCCTTTGCCTACAAACACATACTTGCCGTAACCTTTACCAATAAGGCCACGGAAGAAATGAAATCGAGAATCATTGATGAGCTCGCAAATTTGGCTTCGGGTCGAGATTCGGATTATACCAAAGACTTGTCGAAAGAATACGGCAAAGCAGAAGATGCAATAAGAGAGCAGGCTAGAAAAATACTGATTAGCATTCTTCACGATTATTCTTCTTTCTCAATCAGTACGATAGACCGGTTTTTTCAGCAGACCATGCGGGTATTTACCCGTGAAATAGGTCTTGGCGGAGGATATAATGTAGAGCTGGATACGGGTCGTGTACTGGGCGAAGCCATAGACACGATGTTATATGATTTGGAGCGTTCGGAAAACGAACAGCTTTTGGATTGGCTCATTCGTTTTTCGGAAGAGAAGATCGAAAGTGGCGGCACATGGAATATCCGAAACGATATACAGGATCTTTCGTCCGAAATATTTAAGGAAAGCTACAAAGCCTTCAGCGACCAGATACAAGCTGATATAGCCAATAAGGGATTATTGGACGATTATAAGAAAATGCTGCTTGCATATATTCGCCAGTTCGAAAAGGAATCAAAAGAGATTGGCGAAAAGGCTATGAATATTATGTTGCGCTGCGATCTTCAGCCATTCGATTTTATTCGGGGAAAAACATCTCCTTTTGTCAGTTTCCTGAGGTGGGCAAGTGGGGAAATAAAAGCACCTACAGCTACTTTTTCGAAATTGGTCAATGATGTGTCGGCTTGGTACGCAAAAACAGCTCCGGCTGATGTCAAAAGTAAAATCGAAGGAGCTTATGACAGCGGATTAAATGAATGTGTCTGTCGTATAACCGAACTTTACAATAATTCGGTCACTTATCAGACTGCCAGCGAAATTAACCGTTATTTTTTCACTTTGGGTATTTTGGGTGATGTGGATAAGAATGTCCGCAGTTATGCCGCCGAGAATAACATTATGCTGATTTCCGATACTACCGAACTGCTTAATAAGATTATTCAGGGAACAGATAGCCCTTTTATCTATGAAAAGGTTGGTACTCGGGTAGAACATTATATGATTGATGAGTTTCAGGACACATCAGGCATGCAGTGGGCAAATTTTTTGCCATTGGTAAAAGACAGTTTATCAGCAGGAAATAAAAACCTGATAGTAGGAGACGTAAAGCAAAGTATTTATCGCTGGCGCAACTCCGATTGGAAGTTGTTGGATGAACAGTTGGATATCGATTTCAAGTCGAATGGTATTCATCACGAATCATTAGACACTAATTGGCGGAGTGATAAGAATATTATAGATTTCAATAATTCGATTTTCGAAACAGGATCAACTCTTCTTCAGAATCTGTATAATGAAAGTCTCGAAGAGATAACTGTCAGTTCATCTTTGGCATCTTTTTATACAAAGATCAAAAAGGCATACGAAGACTCGTATCAGCATCTGCCCGAGAAGAAGAAAGACTCGACAGGACATGTTTCTATTGAGTTTATCAATACCGAAGAAAATTCCAACTGGCAGGCTTATGCTTTGGAGCAGCTTCCTCAAACAATAGAGACGCTGCAAGACAAAGGATATGATTTGAGGGATATAGCCATATTGGTACGTACAAAGAAAGAAGGTGCAGATGCTGCCAACTGTCTGCTTGAATATAAAAGCAAAAACCCCGGAAGTAAGTATAAATATGATATTATATCGGACGAGGCACTGTTTATCCGTAATTCGAAAAGTATAAAATTGGTAGTGTCTTTGCTGAAGTATCTTCGTAATTCTTCGGATTCTACCCTGCGGACTCTGGCTATATACGAATATTATAAGTTTAAAGACCAGTTGACTCCTGAAGAAACTATCCGTTCTCATTTTTCGGCATCGGGAGATTTTCCGGAAGATGTAATTGATAATCTTAACCGGATAAAGGAACTTCCTTTGTATGAAATGACCGAGGAGATATTCAATCTTTTTAAAGATGCGATGGAAGCTAATGAGAATATATATATACAGGCTTTTCTGGATATGGTTCTCGATTTTTCGGTGAAGAAATCATCCGATCTGGATTCGTTTCTCCAATGGTGGGACGAGACCGGACAAGGTAAGACCATATTTACTCCCGATGGACAGGATGCCATACGTATTATGACTATTCATAAATCGAAAGGGCTTGGCTTTCCGGTCGTAATTATGCCGTTTTGTAACTGGGATATAGATCATAAGCTCACAACTATACTTTGGTGCCAGCCAAAGATGGAACCTTTCGACCTGCTGCATCTTGTTCCGGTCAGGTATTCGCAAAAGCTGAGTAACACGATTTTCGCGTATGACTATCTGGAAGAAAAGCTGCATGCCTTTATTGATAATCTCAATGTATTATATGTCGCATTTACCAGGGCAAAAAATGATCTGATTATATTTTCACCGAAGCCGAAAGAAAAAGCTAAGGGCATCGGTAATATATCGTCCCTGCTTTGGGCTTGCTGTCATTCGACTGCGGAGCAACAAGGTGAAAAAATATTTATCGATCTGAGTAGCTCCATGGATGATGAAAATAACCGATTGGAGCTGGGTGAATCTTCGTGCTCTTTTATTAAGAAGGCGGAAGATGTTGAAAGTGAAGTTAGTATAGGAATACTAGAAAGTATACCCTTTGATAACCGATTAAAACTCAGGTTAAATAATAAATACTTCTTTACAGACCAGGGACAGCGGGAATACGGAACGCTTATGCATGAGATTGTAAGCAATGTAACCTCTCTGAATGAGCTTGATAAAGTGATCGAAAAATATCGATTAGCAGGGGTGATAACTACTGAAGAGAAGATCCGTGTATCGGGATTATTGCATGAGTATCTGTCAGTCCCGAAAATTTCGGAATGGTATTCGGGCAATTATAAAGTACTGAATGAAGTGCAGATACTACAACCTAATGGTACTTTTATCCGACCCGACAGAGTGATGATAAAAGGCTCCGAAGTAATTGTCATTGACTATAAGTTCGGAGAAAAAGAAGAAAAAAAATACTTAAAACAGGTAAAAAATTACATGACCCAAATCAAAAAAATGGGATATACCGCCGTAAAAGGGTATATTTGTTATATTGTATTAAGTAAAGTTATAGAGATTGAGTAACTTACGAGTTACAAATCATAAAAGCACTAATTAGGGATGATAAGAACACTCATTATAAGTATATTCATTTTTTCGGGCAGTTTGATCTATGCCCAAACTCCGCAATCTTTGACTTCTGCCGATTGGGTGAAAATCGCTGATGAGAAACTGTCCACTGGTGACTTTTCGGGTGCTATATTCGGATATGAAGTTGCCGTAAAAATGGACTCTCTCAATAGTGAAGCATTTCGAAAATGGGGTAGTGTTCTTACTCATACTGCTGTATTGGAAGATAATCAGGAGCAATTTGATGAAGGTCTCGGCAAGTTTGAAACTGCGGTTCGCTTAAATCCCACAAGAGCAAATAACTATTACGAATGGGGTAATGCTTTGTTGAAGAAAGGCAGACACGAAGAAAATCTTAAATTATATAAGAAAGAAATATTAGAAAAGTTCACAGCTGCAGAGGCTTTGTCCGATCAGGTGGGTGCATATTGTATTGCATCATTTTATGCTCTGATTAAAGATAAAAAGAATAGCCTTAAATGGCTGGATGCTACTTTATCAAACAATTATTCGACAAAAGACAGCCGCATAAACCGCCGATTGCTCGAACATGATCCTAATCTGAGCAATGTAAGAGAAGACAGTAATTTCAAAAAATTGATAGATACTTACTTTCCGCTTCCTCAATGATACGGTTATTACTGATTGTCGTAGTGGGTAATATTATATCTTCCGTTTTCGGGCAGAGAATGACTCATCGTAACGATTTTACATCCCTCTATATTCTGGATAGGGATCGGCACAATAATTTTGAAATATCTGCATCGTTGGTCGCTGTTTTTACTACAGGAGCAGCCGACCGTAATGGCTTTCGGATAGGAGGAGGGTTGTCTGCCTCAAAAACGATAGGCAACTGGACATTCTCTGCCGGATTGGATGCTTATAAAGCTCTCAGTCGATTTGGTCTTGGGACGACCTATGCAGGTATTATTTACGATACACCCAAGACCGCAGCATCTTATTATCTGAATAAATATCATCAGGGAGAAAAGCAGATGTCGGGTATCGTGGGGGTACGTATCAGAGACTTCGAGATAAAGTTCGAAGATGATATCTTATCACTGCCTTTTACCGGATTCAGAGTATATGACCGCTATCGTACAGCTGCGCTCGAACTCCGATACAGACAATTCTTGCTGGGTATGAATGTATATACTTCTGAACCGGATGGATTGACGGACGCTTCACTGTATAACAGAAAAGGAGTGTATAAAGAAGGAAATCAGATATCAAGCCCTCTTTATTTGGGATATACCGATAAAAATCTGATGGTACGATACGGATGGAACAGCAATTTGGGTGGATATATAGGACAGAATAGCTGGCACAGATCGCTGTTTGATACGGGTGACTTCAAATCGGGAGATTATCGCAATCAATTTCTGCAAGTGGGGACATATAAGCCATATAGCCTTTATTGATATGAAAAATATACTTTTTCTGTTTCCGATTACTTTACTGCTGATGGCTGGCTGTGTTTCGGTGCGACCTTCCGATTTTATCTATTTCTATGATCGAAAAGATACAGGGCTATCTTCACGAATAAATATTGATGGTTATTACGTGTCGGAAAGAGAATGTGACTCTGCCTTCTTTTCAGTATTTATGTTTTATCCCGATGGCTTATTTACTATTGCAACAACCAGTAATGCCGATCTTGTTGCTGAATGTTTTTCAACAGGAGGTAAATCTAAAATATGTCAGTATCCATCGTGGGGTACTTATCGGCTTATCGGTGATACAATTAAAACACAGACGGTAATAGTCGAGGGGATGGCTTCGAGCTGTATTTTTCGTGATTATCTGATTCTTCCGGATGGAAGTATTATTAATCTCAGTGATTATGTAAACCCCGATAAAAGTAAACTGATGTATATGCGGAATTATCCATCTTTTCGAACCAATCAATGTGCTGCTCCTGCCCGCTTTTATCCTATTACGGAAAAGCGGAAGAAGACTGATTGTCCTTATTTGTCTAAAGAATGGTTCTCTTCTGATAAGTAGAAATTTATCCCTTGGTGATATGGTTTGTCTATCAATGATAGGTTTTATTAATGTGAAAATGGAGAGATGTTTACCGGATTTCGAACAATCTAGCATGGTTATTGCAACAAACTGTGATAGCCGGATGTTAATTTGGTGAATTAAGTAATAGTAGTAGGATTTTATACTTGCTAAATCAATAAAGGTCTGAGGCCTTAAATAGCTGAACTTATGATCAACTTCAAACAAATAGAACTGACGGACAAGCCTAAAATAGATGCTTGTCTTGAGGAAAATACGTATCGTGCCTGTGATTTTTGTTTTACGAACATGTTCACATGGAATGCTAAATTTAAAACCCAATATGATATTAATCATAAGACTTTGTTTCTGAGGTTTAATGAAGTCGACGGGAATACATATTACATGATGCCGATAGGTCCTATGCCAATCAAAGCGGCGATAGAAGAAATAATGGCAGATGCCAGAGCTTGTAATATACCGTTTATGATGAAAGGTATCACTAATGAAATGTGGGAGAAGATAAACAGGGCAATGCCCGGTCAATTTGAACACACTCATGAACGCAACAACGACGAATACATCTATCTTTCGGAAAAACTAATAACACTCTCCGGTAAAAAACTACAAAGCAAAAGAAATCACATAAACCGTTTTATTGCAGATAACCCTGATTGGGTGTATTTCCCTCTTACCACTCGTAAGGATCTGGATGAATGTGCATTCATGCTGGATGAATGGGAAAATGTAAAAGAGGATAAAAATCGTTCGCTCGGCTACGATTATATAGCAACAAAACTGATGCTTGAGCACTTTGATGAGCTGCAATTGAGGGGAGGAGCAATAAAAGTGAATGGGAAAATTATAGCCTTCACTATTGGTGAAAGGCTTACAAATGATACCTTTGTAGTACATGTTGAAAAGGCTTTTGCCGATATTAACGGATCGTACACCATAATCAACCGTGAATTTATAAAACACGAGGCTTCCGAATTTAAATATATCAACAGGGAAGAGGATATGGGATTGGATTCGCTGCGGCAGGCTAAACTTTCTTATCAACCGGAAATTTTACTTGAAGAAGGATTTTTAAGACCTAAGAAATGATACGATTTGCAGACACAGATGCTACACCTTTAGTTCGTTCGATGTGGAAGACCTGCTTCGGAGATACGGAGGAATATCTTGATCTGCATTTTTCGAAGAAATATAAGCCCGAAAATACATTGTTGTATTACGAAGGGGATATGGCTGTCGCTGCATTGCAGATGTTACCGTATTCTATTCGTTTTTATGGGAAAGAAATACCATTCTCTTATCTTGCCGGATTGTGTACCTTGCCTGAGTTCCGTAACAAAGGCTATATGGGGAAATTAATACGGACATCTTTCGATGTTCTGAAAGAGCGGCAGATTCCGCTTTGCGGGCTTGTTCCTGCCGAAGATTGGCTTTACGGATATTATGCAAAATATGGCTTTGAAACCGTTTTCGATTCTACGGAAGATACGATTGATCTTAGCTCTGTATTAAGCAAAGGGAAGGATTTCCAGGAGGATTATCTTCTATTCGATAAACAGTATCAGTCGGAAGATTTTTGCGTGTTGAAAACCTTTTTGGATTTTGAAGCTATTGTAGACGATTATAAAGACGAGGGATGTCCCCTAAAAGGAAACTTGAATGGTATGGCTCGGGTGGTTATACCGGAAACCGTATTGGCTTTGTATGCTGCTGTCTGTAATAATTACGACTTTGCAATAAGAGTAGATCAGGATGTATATGATATAAAACAGGGAAAGGTTAGCAAAGCCAACCTTTCCGATACTGATTTATCTGTGGATATAAACTTATTGACAAGGTTATTATTCGGATATCATATTTCAGAACTGGGTTCTCCATATTCTTCTTTATTTCAAGAGCATCACCCTATTCTAAATTTGATGCTGGAATAAGTACCTGAAATTCTCTTAATCCCGAAGGTTTTCCTCTGCTTAATGTTTTTATAGTAACATCTTCACCAACTCTGATCCCTTTTTCCTTTAAGGCGTATTCTATTGTTTTATAGGCAAGTTCGGGATGATTATTATCCTGGCTGAGGTGGCAAAGCCATATTTCATCCAGATGATTGTTATAGATCGATGTCAGTAACTCACCTGTAAGCCTATTGCTAAGATGTCCCATTCCTGAGATAATACGCTGTTTGAGATGATATGGGTAATTTCCGTTGGTAAGCATCTCTTCATCGTAGTTTGCTTCTATAATAAGGTGATTAGCAGTCTTGGCGTATTGCTCTATGGTAGGAGTTATTCGTCCGACGTCGGTGACCAGCACTATTGTTTTTCCTCCCACTTTTATCTGATATCCGACGTTCTCAATCGTATCGTGAGGCACGTCAAATGCTGTTATTTCAAAATCCTTGATCGAAAAGCTGGTGTCTTTCTCAATGATTCTTTTGGAGCCTGAGATATTGTCCTGTACATACTTGGATCGCTCTATGCCGAAATGTACTGTTTCTGTAGCATAGACCGGAATACACATCTTACCGCCTAACCCGCCAATTGATTTTATATGGTCGGCATGGTCATGTGTCACCAGTACGGCTACAATCGTTTCCATTGCTACACCATAATCCCGTAGGTACTTTTTGAGGGTACGCATCCCGATGCCGGCATCAATGAGGATACCGTATTTAGATGTTCCGAGGTAATAGCAGTTGCCGCTGCTTCCACTGGAAAGACTGATCAGACGGAAGGCTGATGTGGGTGTAAATAAGTCGTATTGCATTATAACGAAAGATCTGAGAGCTTGTTAGCCTTTGCGTTAAAATCCGATACGATAGATTTGATGACTTCTGCGGCTGATGGTAAATCATTGATATGTGATGCGATCTGTCCGATTTCAAGTTCACCTTCAATAAGATCTCCTTCGAAGATTCCCTTTTTAGATCGTCCTCGTCCGAGTAGCTCTTTCATTTCTTCAACAGATGCTCCACGATCTTCGGCTTCGGTTACTTTATTGTAAAATTCATTTTTGATGAGTCGGGTTGGGCTCAGTTTCTTTAGAGAGAGCATTGTGTCACCCTCTTTGAGGCTGATGCATAATTTTTTGAATTCATCTGCAGCAGAGCTTTCCTGAGTCAGGGCAAAACGTGTGCCTATCTGTACACCTTCTGCACCTAATGCAAAGGCTGCAAGGGCTGTACTTCCCGTGGCAATTCCTCCTGCTGCGATTAATGGGACATCCAGAACTTCACGAACTTGAGGTATTAATGTAAGGGTAGTGGTTTCTTCACGTCCATTATGACCTCCGGCTTCAAAACCTTCGGCAACAACAGCGTTAACACCTGCCTCCTGGCACTTCAATGCAAATTTGGAACTGGATACTACGTGCGCTACAATTATGCCGTGTTCTTGTAGTTTCTTTGTCCATGTCTTAGGATTTCCCGCTGATGTAAAGACAATTTTCACATCTTCAGCTATTATTATTTCGATGATCTCCTCGATATTTGGATATAGCAAAGGAACATTCACTCCGAAAGGTTTATCTGTTGCAGCTTTGCATTTTTGGATATGTTCACGTAATACTTCGGGATACATGGATCCTGCTCCGATAAGGCCAAGCCCTCCTGCATTGCTCACAGCCGAAGCCAGACGCCATCCACTGCACCAAACCATTCCGCCCGATATGATCGGGTATTTAATTTTAAAAAGATCTGTTATTCTATTATTCATATTGATGTATTTTTTACTAAGGTCTCAGACCTTAAAAGTAGAAGTTTCCTTTTTACAAAGATAATTATTTGCTCATACTTAGCAGGTATTCTATTCACTTACTTTTGCTTGCTTTCTTCTATTACCAAAGAGGATAACCAATATTACCGATAAGATAATAAGCAATAATCCGAAGAAGCTGGATATTGCAAAATATTCATGGAAATAGACAACGCCTATAAAAACAGCCACTAAAGGTTCCATTGATCCTAATATGGATGTTATTGTAGAGCCTGCATATTTAATAGCCAGAATTAAAGTAAGATCAGATAAAACGGTAGGCAGGAACGCCAATAATACTAGATGCCCCCATGCCGAAGCTCCGGATATAGGTTCTATGCCGGTAGTCACCGTTGCAAATACTATAAAGATAATAGCTCCCGAAAGTAGTATATAGAAAGTGAGTGCTTCTGCATTCATCAGTGATACAGATGATTTATTAATACCCACAATATAAAAAGCGTATGTCAGAATAGTGATCGAAGCTATTGCGACTCCTATCGGATTGATGGCTTCTCCCTCGTTTGTCCAGCACATCATAGCTACTCCCAGCAAAGATAGTATTGCTGCCAGCATGAGTATTATCGATTTTTTTTCTTTAAAGAACAGAACCATAATCAGACTTACCGAAATCGGGTAAATGAAGTGTATCGTAGTAGCCACCCCGCTTGGTATGTATTTGTAGGCATAAATAAGGCAAAGTGCAGTAGCTGCGTACAATATTCCTAATCCAAAAATGGTAGATATTTGGCGGAGGGAAATTTTCAGGCTCTCTTTTTTCAATAAACAAATCACTCCCATCATTACTGTTGATAGCAAAAAACGGTAAAATAGGATAGTTGGCAAACCGATGCCTTCATCATTCATAAGGGGTAGTGAAAACATCGGGATCAAACCAAAAGTTCCCGATGAGATTAAGGCGAAAATAATTCCCTTAGCATTATTCAAGTTCTTTAAAGACATTACTTCTTTATGTTTTATTTATCGGAGGACAAAGGTACGACCTTTATGTTATAGATAAAAAAACGCCCGCCTTAAAAGGTGGACGTTCTTTTGTTTTATCTATATTTTTATCGTTTTAATAGACGATTATAATAAGTTATTGATTTTTTCTACCAATACCGATTTTTGAGCGGCTCCTACTTGTTTGTCTACTATTTCGCCATTCTTGATGAATAAGATAGTAGGTATATTGCGGATACCGTATTTAGATGTGATATCGTCATTGTTATCAACATCCACTTTGCCTATAACAGCTTTATCTGCATATTCTCCGGCTAGTTCTTCTACGATTGGGCCTACCATACGGCAAGGTCCACACCATTCTGCCCAAAAGTCGATAACTACTAATTTGTCTGATTTTAATACATCTTCGTAAGTTGCATCTGTAATTTCTAGTGCCATACTGTTCAATATTTTTTAGTTATTTTTTCGTTTTTACAAAGATAACCAAAGTATCTTTATTAATATAATAGATAGTATTTATACCCTATTTAAGACGTTAGATATCACTCGTTTTTGAATTTACTTATTTCTGAAAAAAGATTCCGATCTTTTCCCTGTGATCAGTTAACCCGAAACACGATGTTATCATTTTGCTCTAAGTAATCTATTAACTCCTTTCTTATATTTATCTTAATACTACGTGCGAAAAGTTCTACTTTCATGTTTTTTTCACCATCCACTACTTCAAAATATAACAGAGAATTTCCAGGATTGTTCTTTGTCAGGATTGAAAGTTCTTGTACCATGGTTGCATTCATTTCGTGAATGGGTAATGTGATCGTAATTTTTTCGATGACACTGTCTTTTACATCAGGAAGCAGTTGGATCGAATTTATCTTCAATTCAAGCTGATTTTCGTTGAACCGGCGACCTTGTACTCTCCCTTTTACAAAAACGTAAAGACCGGGTCGTCCGTATTTTCCGAAATTGATATAATCGTCACCGAATAAAGGTATTTCCCCGCTTCCGGTAAAGTCTTCTATCTTTATGATCATGTATGGCTTGCCCGTTTTGGTGATACCTTCTCTTACACCGGCAACCAAACCACCAAAGGTTACTTCCCTGTTTCTGAGAGCCTCTTTATCTTCTATCTCTGCCATGCCGACATTGCATCCGTATTTCAGAGCGATGGCAAACTCATCAAGAGGGTGGGCGGATAAGTAGATACCGATCAGTTCCCTTTCTTTATTTAGGCGTTCGAGATCCGACCATTTTTCGGCTTTAGGAATTTCGGGATGTGCTATTTCTATTGCAGATTCACCTCCGAAGAGCGAATTCACAGCCTGTGACTTGTCTATCTGGTACTTATTTCCGTATCTGATTATCTGATCTATAAAAGTTTCGCTTTTGCCGTTTACTGCAAAGAATTGCTCTCTTCCCATTTCAGGAAAATTATCGAATGCTCCTGCCAGAGCGAGAGATTCTATATTCTTCTTGTTGCAGGACGATAAGTTTACTCTTTCTACAAAATCAAATATATTTTTGAATGGCCCATTCTTTTCTCTTTCTTCGATGATATTATTAACGGCTCCTTCTCCAACACCCTTGATCGCAGCCAGTCCGAAGCGGATATCTCCGTGTTTGTTTACAGAGAATTTCAGATAAGATTCGTTCACATCCGGTCCAAGAACATTCATCTCCATGGCTTTACACTCATCCATGAATTTCGTGATTTCCGTGATGTTCGATAGATTTCGAGACAGTACGGCTGCCATATATTCTGATGGATAATTGGCTTTCAGCCATGCGGTCTGGTAGGCTACCCACGAATAACATGTAGCGTGAGACTTATTGAAGGCATATGACGCAAACTTTTCCCAGTCTGCCCATATCTTGTTCAGCGTTTTCTCCTTATGTCCGTTTTTCTTACCTCCGGCAAGGAATTTTTCTTTCAGGGCATTCATCTTATCGATAAGCTTCTTACCCATTGCCTTACGCAACTCATCGGACTGACCTCTGGTAAAGTCTGCCAGCAAACGGGACAAAAGCATCACCTGTTCCTGATATACCGTAATTCCGTATGTATCGTTGAGGTAACGTTCCATAACGGGAATATCGTAACTGATCTCTTCCCGTCCATGTTTACGGGCAATAAATGAAGGGATGTAGTCCATTGGACCCGGGCGATAAAGGGCATTCATCGCTATCAGGTCTTCGAATTTCGAAGGCTGTAGTTCTTTCAGGTATTTTTGCATACCTGCGGACTCAAACTGGAATGTTCCGGTGGTACGTCCCTGACTGTACAAATCGTAAGTTTTAGGATCTTCGAGAGATATTTTCGCCATATCCACATCTTCGCCCGTTGTGTGCTTGATATTTTCTACGGCCTCTTTGATTATCGATAAAGTCTTCAGTCCGAGGAAGTCCATTTTTATTAATCCCGTTTCCTCTATTACCGAACCTTCATACTGAGTGACAAGCATTGTCTCTCCGGTCTCTTTATCTTCGGCTGTACTTACGGGTACGATATCTGATATTGCCTGCTGACCTATGATAACACCACAGGCATGTACACCTGTATTCCGGACATTACCTTCCAGCATTTGGGCATACTTAAGCGTATCACGGGTAGTCATATCATAACTCTGAGCAGCTTCTTTCAACTCAGGGACATATTCTATGGCATCTTTTAGCGTAACCTTTTTCTTGTCGGGGATTTTATCGGGTACAAGTTTTGCCAGACGGTTCGATTCCGCTAAGGGAAGTTTTTGTACACGTGCAACGTCTTTTATGGCTGACTTTGTAGCCATAGTACCGTATGTGATAATATGCGCAACCCGTTCCTGTCCATATTTGTCGGTAACCCATCTTAAAACCTCTCCCCTCCCGTCATCATCGAAGTCAATATCGATATCGGGCATAGAGATACGGTCGGGGTTCAGGAAACGTTCGAACAGCAAGTCATATTTAATAGGATCGATATCAGTAATTCCCAAGCAAAAGGCTACGGCCGATCCTGCTGCCGATCCACGACCGGGACCAACAGCTACACCCATTTTGCGGGCTGCTCCAATGAAATCCTGTACAATGAGGAAGTAGCCGGGAAATCCCATTGTTTTCATGACATTCAACTCGAAATCGAGCCGTTCTTTCGTGTCGGCATCCATATTCGGATAGCGTGACTCTGCACCAATCATTGTAAGATGGGCCAGATAATCAGCCTCGAGTTTAATACGGATTACTTTATTATAACCACCTAACCGATGGTATTCTTTTTCTCCGAATTCGGTGATCAGATCTTGTTCTGTGTATTTGGATTTGTACTCTTCTTCTGTTCCGAAAGATGGGTCAATGTCAAAGAATGGCATCAAAGCATCGGAGTCTATCGAGTAATATTCGACTTTGTCTGCTATTTCAAGTGTATTCGAGAGTGCTTGTGGTATGTCTCCGAACAGCTCGTTCATTTCGGCTGTAGTCTTTATCCATTCCTGTTTGGTATATCGCATCCGCTTTGGATCGTCAAAATCCTTACCTGTACTCAGGCAGATCAATCGGTCGTGGGCGTCGGCATCTTCTTCGTTCACGAAATGGGTGTCGTTGGTTGCTATAACTTTCACTCCCAGTTTCTCGCTGATTCTCAGAAGTTCTTTATTCACTCTCTCCTGTAAAGGGTAAGCCTCCAGATTCGAGTCGGGGCGTGAGGTTTTGTGCCGTTGAAGTTCCAGATAATAGTCTTCACCAAATAGATTCTTAAACCAGAGAACAGCTTCTTCGGCAGCTTCAATGTCTCCTTGCGTAATCTTCTTTGGTACTTCTCCTCCCAAACATGCAGAGGATACAATTAATCCTTCGTGATGTTCTTCCAGCATTTTCTTATCAATACGCGGACGCATATAGAACCCGTCGACCCAGCTTTTCGATACCATTTTGATGAGGTTCTTATAGCCTGTCAGGTTTTTGGCAAGCACTACTAAGTGCCAGCCGCTCATGTCTTGTTTTCCGTCTTTCAGTTTATGTCCTCTTCGTGCTACATAGCATTCGCACCCGAGGATAGGTTTAAACAGATGGGATTCTTCTTCTTTTAGCTTTGCGGATAGTTCTTCTACAAGTTTTTCATTTCCTTTCGACCTGGCTTCTTCCAATTCTCCTTTGATGGTCTTTATAGCTGCGAAAACAGGAGCATTCTTCTTTTTTGTATAATTATAAAACTCCTTGATCCCGAACATAGATCCGTGATCGGTAAGGGCAATGGCTTTCATTCCGTCAGCTTTGGCCTTATCGACAATGCGGGAGATGCTTGCTTGTCCATCCAGCAACGAATATTGCGAGTGGACATGTAAATGTATGTATGGTTGCATGACTATTTGTGATCTGATGTTGGAATAAAGGTACTCTTTTTTGCAAAAGGAATACCTTTATTCATCATTGATATTTTTGATAAGTCCTCAGACCTTTTTTATTGCTGTGTTGTCGGGATTCTATGAATTATTTCTCCGATCCAATATCTTTTTGACGTTAACTTTATCTTGATAGATATGTTTCTTAAGTGTTTCCATATCCTTGAATTTCTCATCGGGGCGAACAAACTCCAAAAACTCGACGGATAGGTATTTACCGTACAGATCGTCATTGAAATTGAATATATTCACTTCTAGGCTGATATTATCCCCATTGTGCAGAGTAGGGCGTTTACCTATATACAGCATCCCTCCATATAGGCATTCACCAATATGTACATTCACTGCATAAACCCCAAAAGCCGGAACTACTTTGAAGTCTTCCCATATTTTGATATTGGCAGTCGGGAATCCAATTGTGCGGCCAACTTTAAAACCTTCTACAATCTGCCCTGATATGGTGTAATTATATCCAAGTAACTGGTTCGCTTTCTCAATATCGCCTTCACCAAGCAAGCGTCTTATACGGGATGAACTTACATGCAGGCTTTGGCTTAATTCTTCGGCCTGTATAACGTCCATACCAACTTCTGCTCCGTATAGTTTGTATTCGTCAAAGCCATCTTCACGATTATGGCCAAAGCGATGGTCGTAACCGATAAGCAGGGTATCTACATCAAGCTGGTTTTTCAATACCTGCTGAATAAAGTCTTTAGCTGACATCTGAGACATCTCTTTGGTGAAATCGAGTACTTCGCAATAATCGACACCGGTACATTCTATTCGCTTCACCTTTTCTTCAAAACCGCACAGCAAAGCCGGCTGGTATTCGGTGTTAAGTACACGTCGGGGGTGAACAGGAAAAGTGATGATAGCCGAAGGGAGTCCTCTCTTTGCGGCCTCAGTCTTTAACTGATCTATCAGAAACTTATGCCCTGAGTGTACTCCATCGAAAAAACCGATGGTAGCAACTAATGGCTTGTGTTCTGCTTTATTTTCTGAATTCAGAATTTGCATTGGTTACTCTTTATTCGAATACTTTTCTCAGGTCTTCGGTCTGATCTACAAGATAGGTTTTGAATCCGAACTTTTCGGCTGCATCAAGATTTGATTGTCCATCGTCAAGAAACAAAGTTTCAGAAGGATTGATACCTGCAGCTATGACCGCATCAAACGACTCTTTCGAAGGTTTGGTGTGACCTATTTTATAAGACATAAAAGCAATGTCGAAAAAATCAGATAAAGTTTCTCCTGTCGCACAGAATGATGCCGAATGAGCCCAATCCATAATAATCGGATTGGTATTGCTCAGCAGGTACACTTTGTACTCTTTGCGCAACTCCTTCAATAGATCGAGTTTATATTGAGGTATTCCATCAAGAAAGGCCAGCCAGCCAGAGTCTATATCTTCTTCTGAGATGTCTTTCCCTGCCAGTTTGCGTAATTCAATATAGAATTCTTCTTTTGAGATTTTACCTTCTTCTATTTCAAGAAATATTCCTTTCTGGCGGAATTCTCCCAGATACTCTTCTATGTTATCAACACCTATTTCCTTGAAACGGTTTACGGCATTGTCTTTATTTATATTGACAATAACTCCTCCGAAGTCGAAAAGCAGATTTTTTATACCGGTCAGATTTCCCATATTTAAATAAAAGAATGTATTTATGATATATTTCAACTCGTAACGAACTCTGGTTTTTCTACTTACCAAAGCATCGGTTTGGTCTGAGACCTCTTCGTTTGAATGATATTACAAAGTTAAGAAAAAAACGGTTATCAATAAACAATTACCTGTTAACAGAGAAAAGGTTACAAAAGTAACAATGAGATATACTTTATCTGTTCTCAAATAATGCTTAGTCTAAAGGATTATTCTATATCTGCTATTGGGTATAGATAAAATAAAACAAGCTTACCTCTATATTTTAGATAAGCTTGTTTCTTTTGTTATAAAGCTGTTAATTACCTTACATTTCCGAAATCGTCAATATGTTGTAAGAACTATCAGTCGTAATATTAATACCTTCCGGCATTGGATGCCATATTGAAAATAAAAATGAATTTCCGGTCTGAAGATAAAGGAATACTTTATTCATAATGGTCATGTTAATACCGGGATCTCCCAATGTGATGGGTACTGCAATTGCACTTTTTACCATACTGGCTGTACTACTGCTTACAGTGAGATTAAGTTCGAGCCGTAGAGGAGTGTATATTTGCGATGTTACATTCTCTGCCATAGCTGTACATGATACTGAATAGACTCCTGTATGAGGGGCTGTAAACCGACCTGTTATGGCATTGAAGCTGTTGGTTGCGTCCATTTCCTTAGTCCAGTTGCTAAGGGGTGTCGATACAGACCCCGGACACGATAGACCCGAAGCATTCTTTGCTACAACAAAAGCTTTTGTAGGCAAGGTTGTCAGCCTTAGCCAGTTTTCTCCATCAGAATACTCTATTCCGTTATTGTAGCGAATAGCACCTGCTTGGGCTTCAGAGGCTGTAAGGGTAGTTGTGCCCAACCCTAATTCCCAATTATCTGAACCTCTCAGGTCGAGTTTTACAACAGGGGTTACACCACCCATGCCGATATATCCATCATCCAACAATTTAAATAATTCGGAATTATCCGAATTTTGAGCTTTAATTGTAGGGAGTGTTGTTGAATTCCCTTTCACGGTGAGGCTTGCCGTTGGCGATTCTGTATTCACTCCTATCTGGGCATTTACAGATATTAAGAGTGTCGAGAATATATATATTATAAATAGTCTTTTATTCATCTTTTTCTTTTATTGTATCACAATAGAGATATTATTGAAGCCTGTATCTGATGTTGGGGTTGCAGCAGAGTCTCCATATATACGAAGATGCTTATCTGTTCCTGTGGAGTGGAATACCTGTGGGTAGAGGGTATCTCCTTGATTCATGGTGATGGTACCGCTGCAAATAATCTGAGCCATAAATGATCCGGCTGTCGGAAACGAGTTTGTACATTTGATTGTTTTTCCATTGCTGGATATCCAGTGCCCTTCGATATAACTGTCGGCAGAAATTTTGTCGATAGCGAAATGTAGACTGAGGGTTGCTGTATATAATCCTGACTTTGGCGCAGTAAAGACTCCGGTTGTAGGATTGAAAGTATTGGTAGGATCATATTTTATGTTCCAGTTCCCTACTTGAGTTGTTTGATTATCAGGACAATTTACCGTGTTGTAAGAATTGGTTGCTATTACGCAGTTACGTGGGGCATCATATTCGAGAACCAGCCATTGAGTACCATCTGAATAATGGAGTTCTTTGGTTGTCGGAACATATTTGATCGCACCTCCTTTTGCTGTCGCTGCCGATAGATTGGTTGTACCGATACCTATAACATTATTATCTCCATAAGTTGCCCTTAGATCTAGCCTTACGGTCGGGTTAGCTGTTCCAAGCCCCATATATCCGTTATCAAGTAAGGTCATCAAGTTTACATTGTTTGCATTAGATATGAGCAAGCTTTGTGTCGATGAAGTATTACCGTCCGATAATATATCGAGTGACGCAGTGGGTGTTTGAGTGTTTATTCCTACCTGAGCAAAACTATTATTTGTCAATACTCCCCAAATAAAGACAAAGGCTATGGTTATAAATCTATATTTTCTCATATTTGTTAATTCTCTAATATACTTAAATTACAATATCCGGCTTTTAAAGTTTTTGCACTTCCCATATTGTGAAAAATTACAGGCTTCAGTATTTGACCTATGCTTAGCTGGAAGTTGCCCGAACAAAGAACTGATGTTTGAAAAGTGGCAGCTTTATTATATGTCGATTGACATTTGACTGTGGTTGCAGGTGACACCAAATTAAGCTGTAAATAGGAGTCTGCGGCAACTGTTCCGCTGCTGAATGTTGCTATTACCGAGATAGTATATGTTCCGGTACGAGGAGCGGTAAACTCTCCTGTAGAGGATGAGAATGTGCCTAACAGATCTTCTTGCACACGCCAGTTTTTAATATTGACAGATGTATTATCTAGAAATGACTGGCTCGTGTTGATAATGTCGGCCACGACGTAAGTCTTGATAACATTAGCACTTAGCTTTTCCCAATTAGTATTGTCAGAAAGATACAATGCCTTTGTTCCGGTATCATACTTTAGCGCTCCGGCCTTGGCCTGACTTGCTGTTTGGCTGCTGGTTCCGATACCTATGATGGAGTTATTTGCATTGTCACGCAAGTCTAAACGGATATTCGATGTAGTTATACCTAGTCCGAGTGCTCCGTGATCACGTAGTGATAAAATTTCATTATCAGACGTATTTCTGGCAGAGAGTGCTTGTGTTGCATTGGTATTTCCTGTCGAAATGATCTCAAGAGTAGCTTGAGGTGTTGTCGTATTTATCCCTACGTGTTGGGCATTAATAACCCCGACGGAGAATATCCCCATCATTAAAAGAAATTTTTTTTTCATTATGAGATTGAATGTTGTGTTGAGGGTGTAGATCCTCTTGTTGTTTATATTTCGAGTAATTTGTGGTATCAAAAAAGGCAGTAAAGTGCATTCTCTGCACCTTACTGCATGACAAAACCGATTATCGGACAATTTAAATCTGAAAGCAGAATCAGAACGACAACAAAACAACAACAAGACTGCTCCATACAGTTTGTCCATCCGGTTTAATAATAAATTGATATATGATATTTGAGGTATGTATACACGAAAAACTACTCCGTCATTTTGACACAATAGAAATTTTGTTTCTGAAATTTTTTGATTATTTGTTACGCCAGGTGCGTCTCTCTCTCTCTCTCTCTCTCTCTCTCTCTCTCTAATATTTCACACGACACAACCATCTCTGAATTGTTAAAAAAACAAGAGTGGTCAAAGTTTATATGTGTGAAAACTGAAATCATTAGCACGATTAATTATTAGGATACAAGTATAAATAATCAAGGGGTTACTTATATCAGACTGTGCAAATATAAGGATTTTTTATCATATGCAAAATTTGATCATAAAGGCTTGTGTGGTTAATATCCGGCAACAGCATCATCCCCTCTGGAATCAGCTCCTCCTTCGAGTGTACCATCAGCTTTAATGATGATAGCTTCGACTCTTCCGTATGGTTTGCGGGGTACTATTTTATAGCCTTTCGACTCAAGACGCAACCTTACTTCATCGGTAATGGCTCCGTCTTCGGCTTGTACTTCATTAGGTAGCCATTGATGATGAAAGCGGGGTACAGAAACCGATTTCTGTGCATCGAATCCATATTCTATGTTGTTTATTATAGCCTGAAAAACAGATGTGATAATCGTTGATCCTCCGGGTGTACCTACAACCATATACAGTTTACCTTCTTTTTCGAGGATTGTAGGAGTCATAGAACTTAACATCCGTTTATTGGGTGCAATGGAGTTTGCTTCGCCACCCACTAATCCATATAGATTCGGTACACCGGGCTTAACCGAAAAATCATCCATCTCGTTGTTCAATAAAAATCCTGCGCCATCTACTACCACCTTCGAGCCGTATGATCCATTTAAGGTCGTAGTAACTGATACAGCATTACGGTCTTTATCTACAATACAATAATGTGTGGTCTGATCGCTTTCGTAAGGTGTAAATCCTATCGGTTTGATCTCCGAACTGGGTGTTGCCTGCGCAAAGTTTATATCTGCCATGCGTCTGACAATATAGTTTGCTTCAAGCAGTTCTTTCTGCGGAACCTTTATAAAGTCGGGGTCTCCCAGATATTCGGCTCTGTCGGCATATGCCCTGCGTTCGGCTTCTACAATCAGCTGTACTGTCGAATCCTGCTGAAAACCCCATTGCGAGACCGGATATTTCTCAATAGTTTTCAGCAGAGTAATAAGTGCAATACCTCCGCTCGAAGGTGGCGGCATAGATATAACTTTGTAGTTTTTATAATCGGCTGATATGGGGATACGCCAGATTGCCTTGTAATTTTTAAGATCATCTGATGAGATGATTCCATTGTTCCTTTTCATTTCGGCAATTATCATATCGGCGACTTCTCCCTGATAGAATCCTTTACTGCCCTTTTTTGCAATAAGCTTTAGGGTTTTGGCTAAATCGGGCTGCTTCAAGATGTCACCCTTAGACCATTCCGTATCTTTAACGAAAGCACATCCATTGGAATTATAACGGATAAAGTAATCTTTATTTTTGTTTAATTCATCGACTTGCATATCGGTTAACCCGAATCCGTTTTCAGCAAGTTTAATTGCCGGAGCCAGTATCTTATCCCACGATAGCTTTCCGTACTTGCGATGAGCTTCTTCCATTCCTGCTACTGTTCCGGGAACTCCGGCAGCTAATCCTCCGTATAGGCTTTTATCTGTTATGGCATTCCCGTTTTCGTCGAGATACATGTCTCTGTGTGCTTTTTGGGGAGCAGTTTCCCTGTAATCCAAAGCTGTCGTTTTGCCTTCGGTAGAACGATATACCATAAATCCCCCGCCACCTATGTTTCCTGCATTGGGATAAACAACAGCCAGTGCAAATTGTACAGCAACGGCTGCATCTATAGCATTACCCCCTTCTTTGAGTATTTCTATTCCGGCTTCGGAAGCTAAAGGATGAGCAGATACTACCATCCCGTTTGGTGAAAGGGTAGGCGACTGAGCCGATAGGGTTAGCGATAGAATAAAAGAGGATATGAGTAGATTTATTTTCATCTCGATTTTGAATTTCTGTGTATGTTACAAATATAAAAAATACCGGATTGCTGTAATACAATCCGGCAATTTTTATTTACTGGTAATTAATAGATGTCTATTATATAGTCAATCCGACTCTGGCAAAAACATAACGTCCGTTGAATCCGAATTGCTGTCCTGTACGTGAGTAGATAAAGTATCCTGCTCCTCTGTTTCCTGCATTGTTTTTATCAGGATAGATGTCAAATACATTATTCGAGCCAAGGCTTAGTTTTAGATTTTTATTGAGGTCATAACCAACGACAAGATCTGTTATGATTCTTGGATCGTATGTTTGTGCATCTGCTTCTACATTGGTAGCTGCATCGGTAGACCCGAAATATACATTGCGTACCAAGAACGACCATTTGTCGAGACTGTAATTAATACCCAGGTTCACTTTTACTCTTGGGGTAGCAGATTCTATGTAAATGCGGCTTGCCCTGTCGAGATACGAGCTTTCTTTTCCGGCGAGAATAGTCGATGAGTGTACGTCTCCTACAATATTGGTTTTCGAAAATGTTCCTGCCAGATCGACTCTCAAATTCCCTTTTCCTATTTGATCCTGATAAGTCAGTACTGCGTCTATACCTTTGGTTTCGGTATCTATTGCATTGGCAAAGAAACGAGCCGATGATGCTCCCACCTGATTCAATAGCTGATATATTTCTTTATCTTGTTCGGATGCATTTGCCGAATTATCTCCTTTGAATTGTCCTGTATAAATAATGCGGTCATCTATGCGGATAAAGTATCCGTCGACAGTTGCTTTGAATTTTCCGAAGTTAGCAGTGAAGCCTCCGCTTACACTGAATGATTTTTCTTCTTTCAGTTTTGGAATACCTAATAATTTAGCCGCACGACTGTCGTTGGTGAAAGTTCCGGATTGGACGATTACGCCATCTGTCCAGACACTTGATGTAGCACTGAAATATCGTTGATGCAGCGAAGGAGCTCTGAATCCTGTATTGGCGGCAGCACGAAACGAAAGGATATCGTTGACCTTGTAACGAGTAGATACTTTCCAGTTGAGAGTGGAACCAAAATCAGAATAGTTCTCGAAACGAAGGGCTCCCGCAACTAACCATTGAGGAGTAAAGTTTACCTCTACATCTCCGTAAGCGGCTACTGATGACCTGCGTGAATTGGTTGCATTCTCGGGTCTGAATCCGGGGAAAGCCTGAGCTCCTCCCGCATAAGCTGAACCGTTTTCAGCGAAAAGGGTTTGAACCGAACCGTTGATATCAGATACATAGATCGGATTTCCGTTTACATCCGTTCCTACTTTATTAGCTTTGCCATAGTCGCGGTATGATGATTCTTCTCCTTCACGGATGATGTAGTTTTCGTATCGGTGTTCTACTCCGAATGCCAGGTTGACTCCGGACAGGACGTCTGCAAAATTGCGGTCTATATCCAGATTGGTCGTATTTTGGGTAAAGCCGTATCCGCCGGCATCAAAACTTGTCGGAGAACTTTTTCCTAAAGAAGCATTCAAACTGTTTTCTGTATTGAAATCAATTGTATTATTCCCGTAAGTATTTGATAAATCGACATGCCATCCTGATACTACGCCCCTGATTCCGGCTGATAAAGATTTATCGTAATTGTTAGTTGCGATAAGTGGCAAAAATCCATCGGGATATATTTCGGAAATATTCTGAGTGATTTGAGCCGGCTGGCGGCGGAATGCTGCCGATTCACCTTCTCTGTAATTTAGTCCCCCGAATGCATAAATCTCAGTTTCGTTTTTAAGAGGTAATACACCATTGAAAAAGGCAGCACCTCCTCTGGTTTTCGATTGTCCGATACGGGAAACATAGTCTGCACGAGTTTCTCCTCTGCGGGCTAATTCTTCGTCTGTTATGTCTTTTCCTGTAGGGTTCGGGTATAGGTCGGGGCGGTTGTAATCGTTGAAGATAGTTCCTGTAAATTCTTTCTGTCGGTTAGTTGGCTTACGATCGCTGTAAACTCCCGAGAAATTAAGGAATCCACCTTTGTCTCCTAATTTAATCCCGTAATTGAGATCAACATCCACTCTTTCTCCATCGAAATCATCTTCTGAGTTTTTAGACCAATATCCTCCTGCCGATGTACTGAATTTTAGCTTATCAGTGGAATCTTCCAGAATGATATTTATTACTCCGGCAATAGCATCAGATCCGTATTGAGCTGCTGCTCCGTCACGTAATACTTCGATGCGTTTGATGGCGGATGTGGGAATTGCGTTAAGGTCTGTTCCTACCGATCCTTTACCTACTGTTCCGTTGATATTGATAAGCGAGGTCGTGTGACGGCGTTTACCGTTGATAAGTACTAATACCTGATCAGGACCTAGTCCTCTCAACGTAGCCGGGTCTATGTGGTCTGTACCATCGCTGATAACCTGTGTGTTGGAGTTAAAAGAAGGGACTACATAGTTTAAGATCTGGGTAAGTGAGACCTGTGGAACGTCTTTCAGAGTCTGCGCGTCTATAACATCCACCGGAACGGGTGTTTCGAGGCGAGATCTTCCTCCTCCCCGTGAACCAAGAACTACTACCTCTCCTAATTCTTTTTGTGACAGTTGGAAATCCTGTTTTCCGTCCTGATTTTCTTCTAATATGATTTTTGCCCATTTCTGGTCATATCCCAAATAACTGGCAGCAAGGGTATATGAACCCGGAGCAGTCTTTATTTCGTATGTTCCGTCGTCGTTGGTTACGGTATTTATATTAGTACCTTCTATTCTGACAATAGCCCCTACGAGCGGAGTGTTCTGATCGTAGATTTTTCCTTTGATAGTTGTTAACTTCTGAGCAAATACGGTAGTTGATCCTAATGCTAAAAGTGTTAATACTGAATATATTATTTTTTTCATTTTTCGGTTTTTTTATTGATGTTGAGTTTCTGATAATGATACTTTATTCTAAAATATGATCAACAACATCGCATGAAAACCGCTTGGATTCTAATTTTGAAAAGTCCAGATAAAAGTCCGAATCCCAATAATTTAAGGATCTGTTCTTTTTGATAATTGTGTAGCCCCATATTTTTCTTTATTTTTTACAAAAGCAAAGGTATTGGATGTTAATATTCTTGAAAATACCATAGATGCGGTATTTTGGATGGTAAAATAAAAGCCTGCTTTCCAGATGAAAACAGGCTTTTTACTTAGATTTATTTATCTCTTATTTTATAATCTCGTTTTTAACAAGTTCTGCCTGAATTACTACATTTTTCAGGTACTCGTATTCTAATTGGAAGCATTCGGAGAAAACTTTTTCATCCGAGAAGCTTTCTTCAATCTGTTTCGCTGTCCAGAATTTACCATTAAGCAGACTTATGCTTTTTAATTGTTCTTCTGTTTCAATACGTGCGATAAAAAGAAATATCAATCGTTTGGTCTCTTCATTTTCATATACATACTTGATAAGAAAATTAAACGGCAGTTCCTGCATGTTTAATGCCCGTGATATACTGTTTCGTACTGCAATATTTATTTCGTGGTTGAATAACATGTATTTCTCGAATGGATGATCGTATGATCCGGGATCAAGAGTGTCTGTTTCTGACCGTTTTTGCAAGTAAACATCTCCTTTATGTATAAGTGCAACCCGAACAACCGGATGCATGAATCTATTTTTCATTTTAGAAGAAACAGAGCGTGCGATTCTTCCTGTAACTTCTCCTGATTCGTTAACTATAGGCAGCCATTCTTCTTTTCTCAATTGTTTGATGATCCTGCGGGTTTTAACTTCTTCGTAGATGACAATAAAGAGAAATATTATAACAGGGACAATACCGTATATAATTAAATTAACTTCCCACAGGTATTTTACCGGTTGCTTGAATGAATAGATCAGCAGTACAAATATGTAAGGTGTCAGAATATATTGCGATAACCGGGCGATATCGAATACTTCGCTCAGGAATGTTTTCTGTACAATACTTTTTTTCTTTCCAAGATACATGCTTATGTATGTTTTGGATAGTCTGGCCACAGTAAGAAAAGTGGTCAGAATGACAAAATAAAATGCAAGGAAAAATACCGGTGGCAAATCCTGTGGTGCTGTAAGCAGCCTGATAATAAGTGTGAGTCCCAGAGCAAATGAATTGAACAGAAATATCAGTCCGCAAACACTCGCTTTTGTATATAATCTCAAACATACATCTGCCAATATCGAAACAAAGATCGATATAGCTAATGAATAGAGTACATTATTTGTAGTCCAGAATAATACAATGAATAAGACTCCTATGATTAAGCCCAAAGAGGGGTTAATCAAGTATTTTTTGACACCTTTTGTAATCATAATATAAATATCCCTAAGCCATGTATTGCATGTTAAAAGTGCATGCTTTTAAAGTGTTAGAGATCAATTTTTTCTTTCTATTATCTTCTTATTATCAAATTAATGTCTTAGACTTTTTTTGCTGGTTTTGGTAAACATAATAGTCTAAGCTTGTTATGAGTAAATAATATATCTTCGGATATTATTATTATGATATATAAAACAAACATTATTATCTTTTGTTTATTTTTTTTAGAAAGATTTTAGTGAGTGAAATTGTCCTAACAGCGTTCTTGACTGCAATGTAATAAATCATTTCTGAAAATACTTTGACTTTTGGCGGAAAAGGATAAAAAAAAGATGAAATAATGATATATTTCATCTTTTATCTTTTTGTAAACAGATCGGATTAGCGATTCTCTTTTTTTATTTCTGATTGAGAAAATGAATGATTTTTGTATATAAATATGTTCTATTATCACTTCCCAATATCGAATGGTTTAGATCGGGGAATACAAACAGGTCAAATTGTTTGCCTGCCTTTATCAAAGATGACGTGTAGTCTACAGTATTTTGGAAATGTACGTTGTCATCCGCTGTACCATGTATCAATAGCAGTTTTCCTGATAGAGACGATGCCAGATTAATCGGGGAACCATTTGCGTAGCCGGCTTCATTTTGCTGAGGTGTACGCATATATCTCTCGGTATATACCGAATCGTAATATCTGTAGTCAGTGACAGGTGCAATAGCAACTCCGGACCGGAATACACCTTGACTTCGGCTGAGGCTCATTAATACATTATAGCCGCCGTAGCTCCATCCCCAGATTGAGATATCCGAAGGATTGATGTAAGATAATGTGGCGAAGTATTTTGCAGCAGCAATCTGATCATCAGATTCTTTGATGCCTAAATTCATGTATGTGCATTTGCGGAATTCCTGCCCTCGGGCTCCTGTTCCTCTGCCATCAACAGATGCTACAATATAGCCTTGATTAACAAGGTAATGTACCCAGTCGATATTGAAACGGTCTAATACTTCCTGTGAATCCGGTCCGCTGTACTGTACCATTAACAATGGATATTGTTGAGATGGGTTGAAATTGAGAGGTTTCATGATCCATGCATTCAGGTTGGATCCGTCTGCTCCCTGTACTGTGATGAATTCTTTCTTGGGTATTCCTGCAGACGCCACCTTGTTTTGTAAAGCTTTATTATCTTCCAATACCCGTAGTTCTTTGCCCGAAGCATCGTTCAAAGTGATTAAGTTTGGAGTATTGGTATTCGACCAGTTATTGATATAGTATTTTCCGTTCGAACTGAATATTGCTGTATTGTATCCTGCTTTAGCAGATAGTTTAGTTTTTGTTCCTTTTACCAGATCCACTTTGTAGATACCTCTTTGAAGTGGGCTGTCTTCCGCTGCCTCATAAAATACCGATTTGCTTACCGGATCGCATGCTAATATCCCGGTTACATCATAATTGCCCGAAGTAAGCTGTTTTTGCTGTACTCCTGCCATTGAGTAAAGATATATGTGGCTGTAACCGCTTTTTTCGCTTATATATGTAAACTGATCTCCGATGAAATGGATAGAGTTAAAGAAGTCGAAATTGATATATCTGTCGTTCTGTTCTCTCAGAATTAGTTTACTGATGAGGCTTCGGGGATCAGAAAAATACATGTTGAAGTCGTTCTGTTCTCTGTTTAATGTAAGTACAGCCAGTTGTGAATTCGGGGCAAAAACTATCTTAGGGATATATTCGAAAGAGGTATTCGCCGGAAACTTAATATCTCTTATTGTTTTGGACTCAATATCAAAAACGTTGCAGCTTACTTTAGAATTTGCTTCTCCTGCCTTCGGGTATTTAAACGATTGCAGGGTGGGGTAAAGCTGATGTTTGAAGTTTTGGAAAGAAAATTCGGGAACATTGGTTTCGTCAAATTTTACGAATGCAAGCAGTTTGTTATCCGGAGAGAAGTCCATCAGTTCTGTAACGGTGAATTCTTCTTCATAAGCCCAATCGGTTGCTCCATTGATGATTTTTCCGAATGCTCCGTCTTTAGTTATCTGAGATTCTGTTCCATAATCGAATTTTGCAAGCCATATGTTATTATCGGTAACATATGCAAGCATACGTCCGTCACGTGAAAAAACAGGAGATTGTTGTTTTGACTTATTCTCGGTCAGTTTTTTTATCAGATTGCGGCGTATATCGAAATAGTAATAATCGGCTTTAAATGAACGTCTGTATATCGGTTCGCTGCTTGTGTAAACTAATAGGCGGTTTTCATCGGGGCTCATCAGGTATCCTTCGAATTTAGATATATTGCAATCTCTCGCAGTTGATACATCAAAGACTGTAGCAACGGGTTGACCTGTTTTGTATGAATATTTGATTATTTGGGTTTGCTCTGTATTAGGCTGATAATAAAACTCACCATCAGCGGATGATACTGTTGCCGGCACTCCCTTAGGACGATAAACTCCCGAGGTGATATCTTTCAGATTTAACGATTGAGCAAAAGATGCGACTGCAATCGTTACTGCAATAAGCAAAAAACAAGCTTTTTTCATACGTTTTATAATTTTCTATAATACAAATATACGTTCTTTCGAAGTAGAATCTTACCTTCGTTCTCCTAAAAAACTCAATTTGTAATGATTAACGAAGTTCCATACGATCAGGTTTTAGAGATCAGGCATAAAGTGATGTATGCTGATAAACCTAAAGAGGTTGTAATCCTTGCCGACGATGACAAGGGAATACATATAGGCTATCATAAGAATGATAATCCTGTCAGTGTAGTATCGATATTTTTGAACAACGGTGAGTTACAGTTTCGTAAGTTGGCGACGCTCGAAGAATTCCAAGGAAAAGGATATGCTTCGCAGCTGGTTAAATGGATTTTGGATTATGCCAGAGATATGCAGTTTCCCCGTGTGTGGTGTAATGCCCGTGTCGGAAAAATAGACTTTTACAAGAAGTTTGGTTTTGAGCCTACCGGACAGACTTTCGAAAAAGATGGATATGAGTTTGTGATTATCGAAAAGAGGTTTCCTCAAGAAGGTTGATCCGAAGGGTCTCTTTCTGTAGGAGTATTTTCTTCTTCTGACTCTTTTGCTGCATCTGCATCCTCTTTTTCTTTAAGGATCAGGATGTCTTTTACGAAGTCTTTTTCGTATCCTATTTTATGATAAGCTTCTTCGGCTGCTTTTTGTTGGGATTCTTTTTTTGAGAATCCTTTTCCTTTTCCGCATTCGACGTTGTATACGAACACAGATGTGATGAAAATGGGATTGTTGTTTTCGTCAACAAACGACTCTACTAACCTGAATTCTACCGGGATTTTGTTTTTCTGGCTCCATTCTATCAATCTCGATTTGAAATTAACTTCCTGTTGTGCAACCGATTCCATATTCAGATAAGTCAGGATAAGTCTTTCGTGTACGAAATGTTTTGCCACACGGTATCCTTGATCCAGATAAATTGCTCCGATCAGAGCTTCTAGTGCATTCCCATACATATGTGTTTTGTGGTTGGCTGTTTTTGCCGATGATTTGATCAATCGGTCTAAGCCCAGATCCAAAGCGAGCTTATTGAGTGTTTCCCTCTGTACGATTTTTGACCGCATATTTGTCAGGAATCCCTCTTTCTTATATTCGAACTCTTTAAATACAATATCGGCTACTATTGCATCTAAGATGGCGTCACCTAAAAACTCGAGCCGTTCGTTGTTTATCCAACGCCCATCCTTTAATTTTATTGATGACGATTTATGCAATAAAGCCTGTTCGTACAAGGTTATATTGTACGGATAGAAATTGAGTATTTTGAAAAAAGAAACATAAGGCTCTTTCCCTATGTGAGGAAAAAGCCTTACAGTTCGATATAGTTTTTTAAGCACTTCTTACTTCTTAAACTTCTTCACAATTACACATGCATTATGTCCTCCAAACCCGAAAGTATTGGAAAGTGCTGCACGTACCTCACGTTTTTGAGCTTTATTGAAAGTCAGATTCAATTTGTAATCAATTTCAGGATCTTCGTCACCTTCAGTGAAGTTGATTGTAGGAGGTACTATGTCATTCTGTACAGATAGTACACAGAATAAAGATTCCATAGCTCCAGCAGCACCTAAAAGGTGTCCGGTCATTGATTTTGTCGAACTGATATTCAGTTTGTAAGCTGATTCGCCAAATATGTCTTTGATTGCTTTTATTTCCGAAGGATCTCCTACAGGTGTAGATGTTCCGTGAACATTTACGTAGTCTATTTCTTCGGGTTTCATGTTGGCATCTTCCAAAGCTGCTTTCATTACAATCTTAGCACCAAGCCCTTCGGGGTGAGATGATGTCAGGTGATAAGCATCGGCTGACATTCCTCCTCCTACGACTTCTGCGTATATTTTGGCTCCACGAGCTAATGCGTGCTCCAACTCTTCGAAAATAAGACAAGCTGATCCTTCTCCCATAACAAAACCATCGCGACTGGCGCTGAATGGACGTGATGCGGTTTGAGGAGAATCGTTTCTTGTCGACAGGGCAGTCATGGCATTAAATCCACCAACAGCCGATTCGCTGATAGTAGCTTCGGCTCCTCCGACTACCATGACATTTGCTTTACCTAAACGGATAATATCAAAAGCCGAGATAGCACTGTGGGTTGATGATGCGCAAGCTGAAACCGTTCCGAAGTTAGGTCCGCGAAGACCATGCCTCATTGAGATATGACCGGATGCGATATCTGCAATCATTTTCGGTATAAAAAACGGATTGAATTTAGGGCCCATTTCCTTATTTTGGTAATAATAGCCAACTTCTTCTTCAAATGTTTTTATACCTCCGATTCCGGCAGATACAATGACTCCGATTTTATCGCAATTTTCAGTTTCAAACTTAAGTCCAGAGTCCGCAATAGCTTCTTCTGAGGCCGCAATAGCCAATTGTGTATATCTGTCGCACTTACGTGCTTCTTTTCTGTCGAGATATTTCGTTACATCGAAATCTTTTACTTCACAGGCAAACTGTGTTTTGAATTTCGATGCATCAAATTGAGTAATGGGTCCAGCACCACTAACTCCGTTTATGGCATTATTCCATGTGGTTGCCACATCATTACCAAGCGGTGTTACTGCTCCTAAACCCGTTACTACTACTCTTTTTAATTCCATAATTTATGATTAGTGGAAAAAAGATTATTTTGCGTTAGCTTCAATATAAGCGATAGCGTCTCCTACTGTAGAGATTTTTTCAGCTTGATCATCAGGAATAGAAATACCGAATTCTTTTTCGAATTCCATGATAAGTTCTACTGTGTCAAGCGAGTCAGCGCCAAGGTCGTTAGTGAAACTTGCTGCATTAGTAACTTCTGTTTCTTCAACACCTAATTTATCAACGATAATAGCTTTAACTCTTGATGCTACGTCAGACATAACTTTTTGATTTTAATTAATAATTAAATTTTATTTCTAATTTTGTCGATGCAAAGTAAACGTATTTTATTGATATCATACAAATATTTTGCCTAGAAAATTCGTTAAAACTGCACATTTGTTGTTTTTGTGTGCAAATTTGAAACAGCCAATTATGCTTAATATTGCAATTTTTGCCTCCGGATCGGGTTCTAATGCCGAAAACATCATCTCTTACTTTAAAGATAAAAATATCTGCAGGATCGGGGTTATAATCTCAAATAAGCCTGATGCTTATGTTCATGAAAGAGCTAAGCGTTTAGGTGTTAGATCTGTTGCTTTTTCTAAATCTGAATTTGATTCTTCGGATAAGGTTCTGGATTTTTTGAAGAGTGAACATATTGATTTTATCGTTTTGGCCGGTTTTCTACTAAAGGTGCCAAACAATATAATTGAAGCTTTCCCTGATAAGATAGTAAATATACATCCTGCTCTTTTGCCTAAGTTTGGGGGGAAAGGTATGTATGGAGATAATGTGCATAAAGCAGTGGTGCAGGCAGGAGAGTCAGAATCGGGTATAACGATTCACTATATTAATGAAAATTACGATGAAGGTAATATAATATTTCAGGCAAAATGTCCGGTAGAAAAGAATGATACATATGAAGATGTAGCTCATAAAGTACATGAACTCGAGTATAAGTATTTTCCGGAGGTCATAGAGTCAGTATTGAGGAGATAAAACAGAAGAGAGAATCACAAGTGGATTCTCTCTTCTGTTTTGGCTCTTATTTTTGTCTGTTATAGTCTTTTACTTCATACCATACTTCTCCGTTTGGGTTTCCGGAAACTGTATTCCTTATTTTAAATTCTTTCCGGATAATGTCCTTTTTTCTCAGCAAGTCTATATCGCTTTGTTCTGCTTCTGTACCGTTGATGTAATAGGTCGGTTCATCTCCCCATGCGCTGTCCTGTTCTGGGGTTTGTGTAGAAGCCGGCTTTCCCGAAGCCTGCGAACTTGTATTATAAGTGCCAGAGAATGAAGAGCTGCTGAGTGGTTTTTTCTTTAAGCTGGCACGGTTAGCTCCGGTCGATAGTCTCGAAGACATTGACCTTGCTCCCGTTGTTTGCGTCTGGTTCTTTTTTAACTCTTCGATCATGGCATCCACAGCCAATGCCGCTTCTTCAATGTTTTTGTATTGAGAAGGACGTTTTTCGTAAGTGTTATATTTCTTGTATTTCTTTTTGGCTTCTTCGCCGCTTATCGATTTATCAGCGTTTTTCTTGTCTTTCTTGGAGGAATTGATCGCCCCATAGTTAACACTTTCTTCATCCGAATTGTTAAGGTTTTCGGGCTTGCTATTGATGGAAATTGATTCATCTACAGTCATAGCTTCTTTTTTGATTCCTGTTGCTGTACTACTGCTTACCGAAACTGGTGGTGTATAGGTCTGCTCTTCGGCAGTATACTCATTAATCGGAGCTTTTTTAGTTGCTTTTATTAAAACAGGTTCTTCCTCTTTGTTTTCGGTCCGGCTTGAATTGTTGTCATATGCCTCTTTCTTAACAATGACCGGAGTACCTTTGGTTTGAACTGTTTCATTTGTGGTATTGCTGTAATCGGCTGTCTCTGTTGTTTGATGATTGTCAGATACAGTATTCCTTCTGTTCTCATCTTGAGTTGTAACGCCGCTCCGCTTGTATACAACAAGACCATCGGAGTTTATGTAAAAATTGCTCGATTCTTTATATTGGTTCTCATATTGCCCGTCTTTTTTAACATTTTCCTTATCTGTAGTGGCGTTTTGCCCGATAAGAGTAAATGTCAGAGAAAGTGTGAGTAATGTTATTGAGAGTTTCTTCATAACCGTTTATTCTATTACAATTGTATATTGTTGTAAAAAGATATCTGCCTAATAGTTTGTTCCCTGAGAGAGATTTATCCTCCTTCTGTCTTGCCTTTTTTGTTCAGAAAAGGACGCTTGTTTCAGCGTGTAAAGTTAGAAAGAATGTTTGAATATACAAATATCCTGATTGTTAAGGATATTCAAACATCTCAGAGTCAGTGGTGTTTGCGCCATACCTGATAAGAGTTGATCATATTTTGCCATAGTATATATGCTCCCGGTCCGATGGATGATATAGGGTTGAGATAGGACTGAGCCATCCAGATGGCTAAGATGGTGTTTTTCTGTCCGAGACCCTGTCCTCCGGCTACTGTGTCGTTGTATCGTTTTCCCAATTTTCGTCCGGTTATAAACTGGAGAATACATACCACCAAAGCCAGACCGAATATAAGGATCATGAGATGAAAATGTCCTTGTCCTTCTGTTAACAAAAAGTTTGTTGTACGTGCTGTGACTATAATAAGGGCTATGTTCCACAGGTAGAACGAAAGGTATTTTTGCTTTCTGATAAAGCTGTGGCCCTTTGGGGAAACCTGACTGATAACAATAGATATGATAAATGGCAGTATGAGCAGGATAAATATACGCTTGCCTATTTGCCAGAACTCCCCTATAAAGGACATCTGATTGAAATTATCTCCTATAACCGTAAAGAAAACGGGTGCAGCAATTGCTACAGCCAGATTGCTGAGTAGGCTGTAAGCAGTAAGGCTTGCCATGTTGCCATCGAGCATACCTGTGATCACAACTGCGGATGTTGCAGTTGGAGCAAGTATGCATATCATTACACCCTGAGCAACTACAGGGTTGGTACAATAGTAAAGTATTCCATATACAACGACACTTCCTACAAGCTGTATCGCCAAAAGATAAAAATGCAACTTGGAAAATCTGATCAGGCGTACCGAAAGATTGGAGTAGGAGAGCAGCAGCATGAAGAATATGAGATAAGGGGTAAGAAATGCCAGTTGGCTCAATACCGGATAAGATAAAATGCCGATACCCATAGATATCGGCATCATGTATGATTTGATATTCTTCAATGACATGTCTACTCTAAGTAATAGTAAGAATTTAACGTCGTATTTTAGAGTAATAACTGCTTATTGCTGTTATACTTGGATGGACAATGAAAGGGGCTGAGGCCTTATTTATAGGAGAACCATTTGATCACTTCTTTGATATTCGGTTTCTTTCCATACATAAGGATTCCTACACGATATATCTTCGCCGCAAATTTTACAACCAATACAATGGAGATATACAGAATTGCAATAGATAACAGTACCTGCCATATGGGAACTCCGAACGGTATGCGTACCATCATAACGATAGGTGATGTAAGAGGAATGAGTGAACACCAGAAAGCCAGAGGTCCATCGGGGTTTTGTATGCTGTATATTCCTGCATATAATGCGAATACAAAAATAAGTGTGACAGGCAGTACAAACTGCTGAGTGTCCTGAGCATTGTCGACTGCCGCTCCTATAATCGAAAATATAGATGCATAAATAAGGTATCCGCCTATAAAGAATAGAAGGAAGCATATCACAATCTCGATCCAGTTAACCGATAGCAATAGATTTACGTCAAGTGGTGATCCTGCGTCTTCCATTCCTGATTGAGGAAACAATGTTCCAGCGGAGGCGAGTACACCGCCTATAAGCACAATCCATATGAGTAATTGAGTAATACCGACAAGTCCAATCCCGATAATTTTGCCCATCATCAGGTCGAAAGGTTTTACCGACGAAATCATAACTTCTACAATACGGTTGCTTTTTTCTTCCACAACACCATTCATTACCATAGTGCCGTACATCAGTATAAACATGTACATCAGAAAGGTGATGATGCCTCCTATAGCCGATGATATTATAGTGGATGTTTCTTTCTCGGCTCCGTCTTCATCCCATCTCATGGTGGTGATGTTGATATCATTTTTGCTCTGGGATATATTCCTTATTTCGGTTAGTACTTCGGGATCGATATTATCACGTTTTGAAAGGTTATTCAGCTTTTCGCTCTTTGTGACCTCCGAGAGAGTCGAATTAATGTAGTCGAGCAATCCTATAGGGGCTTGTTTTTCTGAGTATAGAGTTACCGCTTTGGGATTATTGCCCAGATCGTCTGTGATTTGCAGAACACCGAAGAGTTCGGATTCTCCGTCGGTTTTTAGTTTTCCGGGATTGCGATCGGTTATGTTGAAGACATATTCTTCGTTTGATTTCAGATGATCGGCATATTTTCCGGTGGAATCTATTACGGCAATCTGTTTTGCCTGAGAATCTTTGATTCCTGCTAGCCATATCGGAACAAATATCAATGCGATAAATATAACCGGCATTAATATGGTCATTATCAGAAATGATTTTTTCTGAATCCTCGAGAGGTATTCTCTTTGTATAATTAGTTTTAAAGCTCTCATTGGTTCGTTACTGTTTGAATGAATATTTCGTTCATAGATGGTAGTATCTCATTGAAAGAGATAATCTCGTATCGATCGGATATTTCTTTTATGACCTGAGAATTCGGCATATTTTCTGATTTTCGTATGCGTACCAGCGATGTTTTCCGGTGTGTACATTCTTGGGTAATCTCATTAAAAGAATTTGTGTCGAGAGAGAAGAATTCGGATTGTACTTCCACCATAAATTCGCCGGTTTTGTACCTTTCCCTTATTTCTTTGACATTGCCTTGCAATACTGCTTGCGATTTATTGATGAGTGTGATTTCGTCACATAGAGCTTCTACCGATTCCATGTTGTGAGTCGATAGGATGATTGTTTTACCCTTTGCCTTGAGTTCCAGAATTTCGCTTTTGAGAAGCTCTGCGTTTACAGGATCGAATCCACTGAACGGTTCATCCAGAATCAATAATTCGGGGTCGTGTATAACGGTTGTTATGAATTGTACTTTTTGCTGCATTCCTTTTGATAGCTCTTCAACCTTCTTGTTCCGCCATGAGGAAATGTCGAATTTACTGAACCAGAATGCGATTTTTTCTTCAGCATCCCTTTTACTCAGTCCTTTTAGTTGTGCAAGGAAAACGGCATGCTCGCCTACTTTCATTTTTTTGTATAGTCCTCTTTCTTCAGGTAAGTATCCTATGCCGAATATATCCGATGCTTTTGATGGGTTTCCGTTGATAAGGATTTCGCCGCTGTCGGGGGCCGTAATTCGATTTATGATTCGGATCAGAGTTGTTTTACCTGCTCCGTTGGGGCCTAGCAGTCCGTAGATGCATCCTTTGGGAACCTTCAGGCTCACATCATTCAATGCTCTGTGCCCGGCATATTGTTTTATGACATTTTTAGCTTCGAGATATATCATATCAAATAAGTTGTATAATGAGTATGTATTGTTTTCTTGATGTGTTATTTATTAGTATTCTTTTACTCTTAAAAGTCACAGGTGATGTCGTATTTTGCAGAATCGCCGATATTTTATGATTCAGTATGTCTAAAAAGTAACAAAGGTGACATCCTTTCTGTTCGCTTTCGGGATATTACCTTTTCCCCCTCTGTCCCTTAAAGGAGATGTTGCTGCCACCCGAGAATCCCCTCTAGGGTTTTGGGGTGTGTTTTCCAAAAAGGTAACAAAGGTAACCTTTATGTTACTCCCTTATTTATTGCCTGTCGTTTATCAGAGTTTAAATAGCCCTTTTATATAAAGATAAAAAATGCCCAATCTGAGATGTCTTATGATCATTACAGAAGGTAATTGATTTATCCTCTGTAGTATTTTTAGTTTATATTGCTAAATATTAGTTTGTGTTAGTTAAATAATGTTATATATTCTATTATTTGTTTTTGTTAGTATTCAGTATATCAAGATATTATAGTTGTTTTTATGTATCAATACTATTTTAGGGATGGTATTATGTATTGCATAGTACTAAATAAAATACATATATTTGCAATACATAAAACAAGGTATAAACAATAGTTAAAGAATATATGTCATGAAAAAAGTAGTAGAAGTTAATATCGGAGGTGTCAATTTTACGATTGAAGATGATGCCTATATTCAATTAAAAGCTTATTTGGCACGATTCGAATCTACATTGCCTGCCGATGAAGCAAAAGAGATAATGGAAGATATAGAGATACGTGTTTCTGAATTATTTCAAAAAGAAATAAAGTATCCGAATCAGGTTGTAGATGAAAAAATAGTTGATTCTGTCATAAAGTGTTTAGGGGAAGTCGACTCTTCGGAAGCTCAGGCAGAAAATAAAACAAATAGTAGTAACACTTTTAATCAGAAAAAAATGAGATCAGAAAAAAAATTATACCGTAACCCGGACGATAAAAAAATAGCAGGTGTATGTAGTGGTTTGGCTGAGTACTTCAATATTGATGTGACTCTGATGCGTATCATATTTGTTGTGGTTCTTTTTGGATATGGTGCAACACTGCTCGTTTATATTGTTCTTTGGATTGCTATGCCGGAAGCTATTACCAGAAGTCAGAAAATGGAAATGAGAGGCGAATCGGTAACTGCCGAGAATATTAAAAATTACTCGGGCAATAAATAAACAGTATACTGAATGTCCTGCAAAAAGAGGAATTGTAAAACGAAAAGATCTGAGATTTTTACATGACAGAAAGTATTTGATGATATACTTTTAGTTTATAACAGACTTTGAATGTTTTACTTACCAAAGTAATAAATAGGTCAGAGACCTTAAAAATGAAAAATTATGGAACCAATCAATGTTGATAATATAAAAGCGCAGATGAGAAAAGGTATACTCGAATATTGTATACTGAGTATCTTGTCGGAAGGTGATGCCTATGCATCGGCGATTATTAATGAATTGAAAGAATCGGAAATGATTGTAGTAGAGGGTACTTTGTATCCATTGCTTACCCGCCAGAAGAATCAGGAATTGCTGACTTACCGCTGGGAAGAATCTACACAGGGACCTCCCCGTAAATATTATTCAATAACCGATAAGGGCAGGGCTGTACTGTCGGAACTTGATAATGTTTGGGCAGATCTGGTAACTACAATCGCCCGTATTCGTAAAAAATAAGGAAGCACCTTAATATCATTATATATAAAGACGATATGAAAGAAACAACAAAAGTCAGTATTGGAGGATATGCCTTTACGCTCGATGTAGATGCTTATCAATTACTGCAAGGCTATTTGGATAGCCTGAAAGATCATTTTTCAACAAAGAATGAAGGAGCTGAGATTATTCAGGATATTGAAGCCCGGATGAGTGAACTGCTTCAATTGAAGAATGTAAAAGGAGATGGTGTGATCACCTTGGCTGACGCCAAAGACATTATTAAAATAATGGGTAACCCGAAAGACTTTGGAGATGAGGTTTCGGAAGAAGAATCGAAGGTAAACGAAGGTGGGGATAAAAAAACACAGTCGTCTGTAACTAAAAAATTCTACCGCGATTCGGATAATGCTATCCTCGGAGGGGTTTGCAGCGGTATTGGTCATTATTTTAATCTCGACCCGGTTATTGTGAGGGTAATTTATGTTGTACTGGCATTCGGTGTAAATCCGATATCGGGTAAATTAAGTGCATTTTTATTCTTATTTTATTTTCTGTTGTGGATTATAATGCCTGCTGCCCGGACTTTTAGCCAAAGGTTATCGATGTCGGGAGAAGACCCTTCGATAGAAAGTATTCAGAGTGGAAATGTTAGGTCTCCTAAAAAAGGAGAAAAAGCCGGAAAGGTATTGTTAAGAGTCATTTCTATTGTTATCGGTGTATTCTGTTATATGATAGGTATAAGTATCATTTTGTGTGGTATTGGCTTATTGTTTTTTTCAAATGTAACAGGTTTACCCACACTGACAGAGTTTCTTGAAATACTCGGCATGGACAGAGCCAATCTGGATATATCGATGATAGTCGCATGGTTTATACCTGCTGTAATATTATTGTATATCGGTATTCGTATCATGATCAAATTTACAGTCAGAGACCTTATTATTGTTGGATGCTTGTTCGCAATCTGGCTTTTATCAGGCTTTTATATCGGTTCGGCGGTAACACGCTTTGCCCGTGAACACAGAAGGGATGTTTCGGTAACAGAAACGATACAGCCTCAAACAGGTTCAAATACCTTATATGTAGAGTTGGGACAGGCATATCGCAAAGCTGAAAGCATTGGTGATAACGATGGCAGTATCTTTAGATTGAATGGACAGAATACATCATGGTTCTTTATTCCCAGTGTGCGGGTTGAAAAAGATAGCACGGCTAATGATTTCTCGATAGAGTTGAATAAAAGGGCTTTTGCCTGGAGTACTTCTGCAGCCCGTCAGAAAGCTGAGGATGCACACTTTGATATTAGTTTAAAGGATTCTTTGGTGACAATTAACCCTAAACTTTATAACAAAAATAATCCTTGGGACAGGCAGTTTTATGATATTGTAATAACCTGCCCAGCAACAAAAGAAGTGAAGGTGAACGCTTTCTTTCCGAGATACGGAGGATTCAGGCATAAAAATATAAACATAAATATGTAACATTTTCCTTCATAAGGAGTCTTATACTATGAAGGGATATAGAAATAACTTCAATTAACTCAATAAGGACCGGATACCGGTTGTGAAATTAGTATCCGGCTATTTTTCAAATACAATGATATTTTTCGAAGAATGTGAAGCATGAACTTTTTCATGTACAGGAGAATTGTATGCCGTGAAAATAAGTAACAGAAAGTATTTAATGATATATCCTTAAGAGATAACAGGCTGTTGTTGTTATGCTTGCAAGGTTAATAAAAAGGTCAAAGACCTAAAAAAACAAAAATAATGAATTCTATATCAGCCTTAGTAATAGTAACATTTATAATCTTTTTGAGCTTAGCCGGCTTAGGAGAAAATAAGCAAACTGAACCCGAAACGGGCAGCGATATAACAGGGGTGTTTTTATATGACAATAAATTGGATAGTCTGGTTGTTTTGAAATATGATATAGGTCTTATAAATGGTCTAAGACCTTGATTACAGAATTTCTGGTGACAGATTAGATTATTCTCTCGAAACAAAAATAAGCGTTGTAAAGAATCAAATATCAGGTGTAAAATATTTTTACATTAAAAAAAGATCGGTTTTGTTTTATTTGGTTGATTATTAGCTTTTTGTTTGTTTTGGCACACCTTTGGTATAATATATAACAGAACGTGATAAACTATAATAAAGAATAAAAACTAATAAAATAAATACATTATGAAAGCAACAATTATTACATTCGCAGCAACATTATTATTATCTTTTGGTAGTACTTTTGGAAATAACAATTCAAAAATCTACAAAAACACGATAACCGACGAGCAAAACAATACTGAAGTGACAACAGTATATAGGGGGGAAAATGATACAAAGCTAAAACCAATAAGACAATATACAATCAGTTATGATCAATCAGGTAATATTACCGAACGCAAGATTTGTAAATGGGACGAAGGATCTCGTTCATGGGTCAATGCGCAGAAGTATGTATATAGTTGTAATGCCGATGGAGAGATAATTATATTAGGATATACCGAATGGGATAACCAATCATCTCAATGGAAAAAGGATGCAGCTTATACAGTGTATACTTATGGAGGGGAAGAAGAAAATCTCGTGATAAATTATATAAAAGCAGATATAGTACAGAGTAGTCTTAGATAAGGTATCGGACTTACTCGTTTACTATCATATAATACATTAAATATGATTACTAGAATGAAAAAAGGTCTTTGACCTTATATCAGCCTTAAATAACCTATACTACTTTAAATTAACTCAATTTATACCGGATATTTGATTGTGAAATCAGGATCCGGTTCTTTTTTATACCTCGTATTCCGTCTGGATACTATCCATTATAGAGAAAAGTTCTTCGGCAGTTGCTGCACGAAGCATAGCTATGCGGGTTTTCTTAAAGTCGGGTATTCCCTTGAAAAGGTTACTTGACGCAAGATGCCTGCGGCTGTGTATAATTCCTCCCCGTTCTCCGCAATCTTCGATATTTTGTGTAATGTACTTTTTCAGAATATCCAGATAATATGAGAAATGTTCGGCAGGAAGATTCTCGCCTGTGTTCAGGAAATGTTTCACCTCTTTGAAAATCCAAGGATTTCCGATAGCTCCACGTCCTATCATTACTGCATCTACTCCTGTTTCGTCAAAACGTTGCTTGCATATTTCGGAAGTAGTAACATCGCCGTTTCCGATAATCGGAATGTGCATCCTCTGATTATTTTTTACCTCTCCGATCAATGACCAGTCTGCATCGCCCGTATACATTTGGCTGCGGGTTCTTCCATGTATGGTAAGAGCTTGTATACCTACGTCCTGCAATTGTTCGGCAAGTTCTACAATAATTTTAGATTCGTGATCCCAGCCCAGACGGGTTTTCAGCGTTACCGGCAATTTTACTGATTTTACGACCTCACGGGTTATCTCTACCATGAGTTCGGGTGTTTTCATCATTCCCGAGCCGGCTCCCTTACCTGCTACTTTTTTGACGGGACAACCAAAATTAATGTCTATAATGTCGGGGTTTGCTTCTTCACATATCTTGGCAGCCTCTACCATTGCATCCACTTCTCGTCCGTATATTTGTATCGCTACCGGACGTTCTGCATTGCATATCGTAAGTTTTTCTTTAGTCTTATTTACATGCCTGATGAGGGCATCGCTCGACACAAATTCTGTATAAACCATATCTGCACCGAAAGTTTTACACAGGACCCTGAAATTCATGTCTGTAACATCTTCCATCGGAGCCAGAAAAACAGGGTTGTCTGCGAATTGTATATTGCCTATCTTCATCGAGTAATTAAATGAAAGTATTTAATGATATATTTACCAGTTGTAATAAAATCAGGTTGTTATACTTCCCAAAGCGGTAAATAGGTTTGCGCCCTTAATTATTCTGCTTATAAATATATTCTATTTGGTGTGCAAAGATATAGTCTTAATATGAATTATTTTCTATTCTAGAGTTAAAAATAAAATGCAGGTTGGCTAACTTCAGATTTTAATCAGAATGTACTTCTAATTTTGCATTAGATAACGAGTAAAAATATAACCAATTAAAAGGTCTGAGACCTTAATAAATTATTAGGAATATGAAACGATTATTATTTTTGTTTTTAGCATTGAGTTTAGTTACCGGAGCTTTTGCCGGACGATGGGGTAGAATGACCGAGATCAAGGCGAATGATCTGCCGCAGGCATCAAAGAACATTATCTCCAAATATTTCAAGGGGTTGTCTAATGTGTCATTTGCCGGAGAGTGGCCTGATAATTATGGAGTTCATCTTAATGGAGACTATAAGTTGAATTTTTATAAAGACGGATTATTGAAGGAAGCCGAAGCCAAGTATAAGTCGTTGCCTATGGGTATTCTGAAAGAATTGCCGAGAGAGGTTCATTCATATATCGAATCCAAATACGGTAAATGGTCTTTGAAAGAAGTGGAAGTGAAAAGAACGAGAATAGAAGTAGAGCTCGAAAACGGAAATCTGGAGGCTAAACTTAAGTTCGACAGATCGGGGAAACTGCTCAAAGAAAAGATTGACGATTGAGGTGTGAAACCTTATTTGTATTGAATTTTTTGAAAAAAAGCTTCAAATTATTTGTTTTTATTGAAATTGTATTACTTTTGTAACATCAAGGTCGAAGACCTATTTAATTTATTTTACTTAGATAAATATGAATCATTTTTCATTTACATACTTCTTCTTTTACTTTTACTTTAGCAAGTAAAGGCAGGATTTTGTATGTGAATAAAAAATAAACAACGAGATATGAAATCCTGTCAGAAATGACGGGATTTTTTTTTACTATTAACAACAAGTAATTTCTAAATGAAACGAGTAGCTATTCAAGGCGGATTAGGAGCATATCACGGGATTGCCGCAGAGAATTTTTTCGAAGAAGAAGTTGAAATTGTACCATGCGCAACTTTCAAAGACATCTTTACGGGAATAAAAAAAGATCCGAACCTGATTGGCATCATGGCGATTGAAAATACCATTGCCGGAAGTTTACTCGGTAATTATGACTTGTTGAAAAATAGTAAGCTGCCCATTGCCGGAGAGTATAAGCAACGGATCTCTCATTGTTTGGCAGTGCTTCCCGGACAAACTATTCATGATGTGAAAGAGGTGATCTCTCATCCGATTGCCTTAATGCAGTGTGTTGAATTTTTGGAAACTCTTCCGGGAGTGAAAGTGGTTGAGCATGAAGATACGGCTTTGGCTGCCCGTGATATTGCCCAGAAGCAGTTGTCGGGAGTAGCCGCGATTTGCAGTGAAAGAGCTGCTGAAATTTACGGATTAGAAATACTAGCGAGAGGAATTGAGACTAATAAGCACAATTTTACTCGCTTTCTTATTTTTGGTAACCGCTGGATTGTTGATGAAGTACAGAAAGATGAAGTGATCAACAAATCTTCTATTGTATTTACCGTGGCGCATACCGAAGGTAGCTTGTCTCAGGTATTATCGGTGTTGTCGTTTTATCACATCAGTCTGACCAAAATACAATCTCTTCCGATTATAGGCCGTGAGTGGGAATACCAATTTTATGTAGATGTGAAATTTGACGATTATGCCCGATATCAACAAGCTCTTAATGCGATACGTCCTCTCAGTAGTGATCTGAAGATATTGGGAGATTATCCCGAAGGAAGGCAAAGCGAACTGTAAGTCAAAAAGTAAAGAAAAATAACTATCAATATAAAGTTATGAGTGCAAAACAAATAATACCGGCTCAACGCCTCGACTCGATCAGCGAATATTACTTTTCGAAGAAGTTGCAGGAAGTTGCACAAATGAATGCTGATGGTAAAAAGGTGATCAGCCTAGGAATCGGTAGTCCCGATTTTCCTCCATCCGATGCAACAATAAAAGCATTGTGTGAAACCTCTCAAAAAAGTGATGTACACGGCTATCAATCTCATATTGGGATACCCGAACTGCGCAAAGCTTTTGCCGGATGGTATAAAAAATGGTACAGGGTTGAATTAAATCCTGCGAATGAGATTCTTCCGCTGATCGGATCTAAAGAAGGTATTATTTATATATCACTTGCGTTTCTCAATCCGGGAGATTCGGTTTTGGTTCCTAATCCGGGTTATCCGACTTATTCGTCTAACAGTAAATTGGTGCAGGCGAATATACAGACTTATGATCTGGATGAAAATAACGGATGGCAACCCGACTTTGATGCTCTTGAGAAGCTCGATTTGTCTAAAACCAAATTGATGTGGGTAAATTATCCGAATATGCCTACAGGAGCAAATGCTACAATGGAATTATTCGAAAAGCTGGTAGCTTTCGGTAAAAAGCATGGAATAGTAATTATCAATGACAATCCATACAGTTTTATTCTGAATGATTATCCCATCAGTATCTTAGAAGTTGAAGGAGCTAAAGATATTTGTATCGAGCTCAATTCGATGAGTAAAGCGCATAATATGCCCGGTTGGCGTATGGGGATACTGGCTTCTAATCCACAGTTTATACAATGGATACTAAAGGTTGAGAGTAATATCGAGAGTGGTATTTTCAAGCCCATGCAGGTTGCTGCTGTTGCCGCATTGGAATGCGGGGCTGATTGGTATGAAGCCAATAATACTCGTTACCGTTCGCGCCGAAAAATAGCAGAAGAGATAATGAATGTATTAGGCTGTACTTTCGATCCGAAACAATCAGGAATGTTTCTGTGGGGAAAGATCCCTGACAGATATAAGAGCAGCGAAGAACTTGCAGATAAATTGCTGTATGAAGCGAATGTATTTATTACCCCCGGATTTATATTCGGAAGCAATGGCGAACGATATATTCGTATTTCATTGTGTTGTAAGGATGTTCAATTGCAGGAAGCCCTGGAACGGGTGAAAAAAATAATTTGATCCGATGATAAGACCTTCTGAATATATATTAAGAGATAGCCGTCATTTAATTGTCAGACAAGCGAGCCTTGATGATGCAGAAGAAATTCTGTCTGTTGTGAAAGAATATATCGGAGAAACAGAGTTTATACCTTATGTTGAGGGCGAGTTTAATCCCTCTTTGGAGGATGAAAAAAAATGGATACAATCTTTCAATACATCTAATAGCCTACTGCTTTTAGCGGAGGTTGATGGAAAGATAGTGGGTAATATAAGCGTAAATGGTATGACCCGAAAAATGATGAGCCATGCATCCTGTATAGGTATCGGTATATTGAAAGAATATAGGGGCTTGGGTATCGGATCTTTTTTATTCGAAAAAGTATTGGAGTGGGCAAAAGAAAATCCTGTTGTTGAAATACTTTGGCTGGAGACATATGCGACTAATAGAGCCGGGTTGGCTTTGTATGGGAAAATGGGGTTTAAGGAAATCGGGCGTCATCCTGATTTTGTAAAACTATCCGATACTGAATATGTGGATAATGTAATAATGACTTTGAAGGTAAAATAAATAATTAAACAAATATAAACGATGAAACTAGATTCAATCTTACTTCCGGGAGTAGATCCCAAACGTCCTTTGGTAATTGCAGGCCCATGTAGTGCCGAAACCGAAGATCAGGTAATGGCAGCGGCTACACAATTGGCAGCGGATGGTGTGAAAATAATGCGTGCAGGTATCTGGAAGCCACGTACCAAACCGGGTGGTTTTGAAGGTATCGGAAGCGAAGGTCTTGCTTGGCTGAAAACGGTAAAGCAAGAAACAGGTATGTATGTTTCGACTGAAGTTGCTACACAAAAACATGTTTACGAGGCACTTAAATACGGAGTAGATTTACTTTGGATCGGTGCTCGTACAACAGCCAACCCTTTTGCCGTACAGGAAATCGCAGAAGCACTGCAAGGTGTGGATATACCTGTATTGGTGAAAAACCCGGTGAACCCTGATCTTGAATTATGGATTGGAGCATTGGAGCGTTTGAGTAATGTCGGTCTGACCAGAATCGGAGCTATACACCGAGGATTCAGTTCTTTCGATAAAAAGATCTACCGTAACCTTCCTCAATGGCATATTCCTATCGAATTGAAACGTCGTTACCCGCATCTTCCTATTATCTGTGACCCTAGCCATATCGGAGGAAAACGTGATTTGATAGCTCCTCTTTCTCAACAGGCTATGGATTTGGGCTTCGAAGGTTTGATTATCGAATCTCACTGCGATCCTGATAATGCGTGGAGTGATGCTTCTCAACAGGTAACACCTTCTCGTTTGAAAGAAATTATTGGCGGATTAGTTATCCGTGATGGAAAGAAACAAACAACTGAGGATTTGTCGGGACTTCGCCGTCAGATTGATGAACTGGATGATCAGCTTCTTGAGCTTATCGCTAAACGTATGCGTGTTTCGAAAGAAATCGGCACCTTTAAGAAAGAGCACGACATGACTATCGTACAGACTGATCGGTATGATGAAATTCTGACAAAACGTATTTCTCAAGCAACAGAAATGGGAATGAACCCTGAATTCATGCGTGTAATCCTTGAAGCTATTCACGAAGAATCGGTACGTGTACAGTTGGATATTCTGAATAAATAATAATAGAGATGTCATCTATACAAAAAGCTCCGAATATTCGGAGCTTTTTTGTTTTATCTAAGTAAGTTAAAATAGGTCTGAGATTTACTTTTTCATCTTCTTTCTTTCGTAGTTTAAACTCTTTACAGATTTTTGAAGTATCATTTTATCTTCCCTGTTCATCTGTTGTACTTCGTCCATGTTGTCGAGATATTCCTGCATCTTTACTTCTTGTTTGTTGAGTTCTTCCGATGGAATGTCTTTTTGGACTGCCTTTAAACGGATAATGGCAGATGAAGCTTTTTCTTTCGCCGAACTATAATCATTCTTATCTACATCCGAAAGAATCAGATCGAAAGTATCGGTAGCCTCAAATAGTGCAATAAGTTCTTCTACCTGTTTACTCTTATGTTCTGCTATTTGTTTTGTATCTGTTGTTTCCTGCATTGTCAGGTTTATAGTTACAGACTTGGATGAGAAAGTTTCGGCATCGGTATAATCCATCTTTACCGGAAAATTTAGTTCTTTTACCTGAGAATCTGCGATTTTTACCTTTAAGAGAAACACTTTATCTTCTTTGGTGAAGATATCATTCAGAGCAACTGTGATTTTGCCGTTTTCTTCAATATGAGGATATCCGTATACTTTTTCACATTTGACGCCCGAGGGTAATTCAATCGTTACTGCTGTATTCTGTGCAACCACGTTAAGTAAACCTTCTAATTCTTTTGCGAAGATTTCGGGTATACGGTCTGCCTTATCGATATAGTAATAATTTCCACGACCCGATTCTGCCATTTGTGTAAGCAGGTCTTCATCGTATTCGCTTCCCAGTCCGAATGTGGAGAGAGCAATGCCTTCTTCCTGAAACTTGCCCGAAGCTATTTTGTTTAATTGTATGGGATTGGTTATTCCGGTATTGGCAAGTCCGTCGGTAAGAAGTAGAACTCGGTTTACATAATTCGATTTCTTTGTACCGGCTACCTGTTTGTATCCTTCCAGAGTTCCACCGCTGAGATTAGTCATGTTTCGTGAAGTTATTTTATCTATCTTCTCGATCAGCAGTTCCTTGTTTTTTACTTGTTGGGACGGTGACGTTACTTCGACAATGTCATCGTAATTTACAATCGATAAATAATCTTCAGAAGACAATTGTTTCACGACAAATTTAGCTGCATCTTTTGCAAATTTCATAGCATTACCGCTCATTGATCCGCTTCTGTCAAGTACTAATGAGATATTGAGGGGTACTCGTTTTTTTTCTGTTTGTTTTTCGTTTCCCATTATTTTTACGGCAATATAAGCGTATTTCTCTTTCCCGTTTTTATCCCAGTATTGATTGTTTGCAGATGCCGACCATGTTAATACACCTTCGTTTGAGGTTGCGATACTGTTTGTTCCGGAACCGTTTTCTGTTTGTTGTTTCTTGCCTGAGTTACATGCTGAAAGAGAGGATAATATTATTATCCCGAGAAAAAATGATAACGTCTTTTTCATAAGCGGTAGTGTTGATTCTTATTAATTCTTTTGATTGCTAAGGTCTGAGACCTTATTTACTCTTTTATAGAGTATAAATTACCGCTGTATCCATAATTAAAGATGTTAAAGAAATGAAAAACAACTAAGTTCTTATTTTTATCATCTTCTGAAGAATATCATTTATAATCTTCATCGGTAAATCTTCGTTGGGATCTATCAGGAGTATTTTCATTTTAGACCTTTTTTCTTTCAACAGAGCCGGATGATCTATCAGAGCTCCATCTACGAATCCAATATATGGTTGTTTATACTTCTTGTGGATCCATAAATAGCAGCAATTCTTGCCTTTATAGACAAAAAAGGGTAGTTCCCATTTCCATGCTTCAGATATATTCGAGTCTAAACTGAGGATATGCTGTCTTAAAAACTGCAAGCATATATTTGTATTTTCATCATGCTGCAGAAAAAAAGAATCAATAGGGCGAAGATCCATTTCAATTGTTATTAACTGTTTGTTTAGGTGGATGTACTTTATGTTGTCTAATGTAGCAAAAAGGTCTTGATCTCTACTGAAACTATCTAATTATTTCTTATGTTTATACTTGTTATATAAAATCTGAAGAATTGAATAATTTCGACAAGATTAAAGCGAATATAGATTCCATTGTCTCCTTAAATTCCGAAGAGTGGGATTCTCTCAGGAATGATATCAGCTTCGTACATTTGAAAAAAGGAGATTTTTTCTTGCAAGAGAGAGCTGTTTGCAAAGAGATAGCATTTATAGACAAAGGAGCCCTGATTTATTCGAGAAGCCTTGATAATGGGGACGAGATAACCAGTGATTTTGCTTTTGAGAACGAATGGGTAACAAACAATTATAGCCGTTTGAATAATTCTCCATCTAATTTGAATATCAAAGCTATAGAAGACAGTAACCTTCTTGTGATAACACATCAGAATCTTACCTGCTTATATGACCGTATTCCGATGATTGAGCGGTTTAGCCGCATTCTCATGGAACAGGCCTATTTGAAGATTGTAGGGTTGAGTATCGATCTACAGACATTATCTGCCACAGACAGATATTTAAAACTAATGCAGACTTATCCTGAAATATTTCAACGGGTTCCTCTTTATCATATCGCTAACTATCTGGGTATTGCTCCTAAATCTTTGAGCAGAATCCGTAATTCCATATTTTCTTCGGGAAAATAATTTGGTAACAAATGTGGAGAAGATAACCTGATTTGTTTTCTGAAATTTGCTTTTAGCTAATCAATATTTGGTTAGAGGTCATAGAGGTTTTAAAGTAAATGAATGTCAGAAATGAAAAAGATTATTATTCAGTGTGTTATGTTCTTCTCTGTGTTTGGGTTATTTGCTCAGGATAATTCTAATATAAGCACAAGTCCGAAACAGGCCTTAGAGGTCGAAAGTTTATTTCCTATGTTTTTTACGGGTGGTTTTCATATTGGTGCAGGTTATCGTTATGAACGTTTCAGGGTAAGAGTCAGTTTGATAAACGGGGGAGATTATAATGCCGAAAAAGCAGGTGTGAATAATTTATCCCAGGATTTTAAGAGGTATTATAAAACATCACCGGGTATTTTCTTTGGCTATAATGTATGGAAAAATCTGGAATTGTATGGTTTTGTTGAGTTACATAAGTTCGAAGTTGAGCAGAGAAGTTCGGGTATAAAGAAAGACCTGCACAGTACAGATTACGGAGGAGGAATCGGTTATCAGTTTTTTTTGTGGAAAGGGTTATATCTTCAACCTGCATTTCATGTATATTGCAGAAAGGATAAGGGCCTCGATTTTGGAGACGTTCAGTATAAAATCCCGAATGTGGATTTATCTCCGGTTATCAGAATAGGTTATCGATTTTGGAATAATCGATAAGAAATACATTATTAAATACTTTCTGCAGCTTAATAAAGAGATCCGGCGATAAGAATTTCTCTTATCGCCGGATCTTTATAGTCACTTTATAGTTTTTCTTTCAGAAATTTACCTGTGTACGATTTCTTATCTTTTGCTACTTGTTCGGGAGTGCCTTCGCATACGACATATCCACCTTCGAGACCGCCTTCGAGACCTATGTCGATGATGTGGTCTCCGCACTTTATCACATCCATATTGTGTTCAATTATCACCACAGTATGTCCTTTTGCGATTAGAGAATCGAATGCTTTTAATAGTGTCTTCACATCATGGAAGTGCAGCCCTGTTGTCGGTTCATCGAAGATAAAGAATGTAGGTTCTGTTTTTTCTTCAATCAGGTAAGAGGCCAGTTTTACGCGTTGATTTTCTCCTCCCGATAGGGTCGAAGATGACTGTCCCATCTTTATATAACCTAATCCTACTTCCTGTAATGCCTTCAGGCGTTTTACAATCTTTTTCTCGTTGCTTGATTTACCTTCCTGAAAGAATTCTATAGCCTGATCGACCGTCATTTCCAGAATATTGTAAATATTCATTCCACGATATTCAACATCGAGTATTTCCTGCTTAAATCGTTTTCCTTTACAGGACTCACATTCGAGAGTTATATCTGCCATAAACTGCATCTCTATGGTAGTCTTTCCCTCACCTTTACATTCTTCGCATCGTCCTCCTTCCATATTGAAAGAGAAAAAAGCCGGTGTAAAGTGCATCTGTTTCGATAGCTGTTGATCCGCATATAACTTACGTATCTCGTCGTATGCTTTTATGTAGGTAACAGGATTCGAGCGGGACGACTTGCCAATAGGATTCTGATCTACCATTTCGACATTCTTGATCAGTTTCAGGTCTCCTTCCAAGCCATTATATTGAACGATCTGTCCGCTGGATTCTTTATATACTTTTAAGAGGGCATTGTACAATACCTCGCAGATGAGAGACGATTTTCCCGATCCGCTGACTCCGGTTACAACAGTCATCACGTTGAGTGGAAATTTTACGTCTATATTCTTCAGGTTATTCTGGCGTGCTCCTTTTACTTCTATGTAGTTATTCCATTTACGGCGGGGGTTCGGAACATCTATTTTTTCTTTTCCCGTAAGATATTTTACTGTATAACTGTCCGATTTTTTGTTGAGATTAGCAACATCTCCCTGATACACGACTTCTCCTCCAAGCCGTCCGGCCTTAGGTCCTATATCAATAATGTAATCGGCTGCACGTATAATATCCTCGTCGTGTTCTACAACTATTACGGTATTACCTATTGATTGAAGATCCCTTAATACCTTTATTAGTAAGTCTGTATCACGGGAGTGCAGACCGATACTTGGTTCGTCGAGAATGTAGAGCGATCCTACCAGACTGCTTCCTAATGAAGTAACGAGATTGATACGCTGGCTTTCTCCTCCCGATAGCGAATTCGATAACCGATTGAGAGTAAGGTAGCCAAGCCCTACATTTGTCAGAAATTTAATACGGTTATTAATCTCAGTTAACAGCCGTTTTGCGATGGCTGCGTCTGTTTCATCTAATTTCAACTGGTCGAAGAATTCTTTAAGTTGGGTAACAGGCATTAATACGAGATCTGCAATCGATTTTCCTCCGACTTTAACATAGAGAGCTTCTTTTTTCAGACGAGCTCCTTTACATACCGGACAAGTCGTTTTGCCTCTGTATCGGGCAAGCATTACCCTGTATTGTATCTTATATTGGTTTTCTTCGAGCATGCGGAAAAATGCGTCTATTCCAAATATTCCGGGTGCTCCATGCCAAAGCAGATCCCGTTCGGCTTCGGTCAGTTCGAAATAGGGGCGGTGTATCGGGAAATTCTTAGAGACGGCAGCCTGCATGAATTCGTTTTTCCACTCACTCATCTTGTCACCTTTCCAACAAAAAACAGCATCTTCGTAAACCGATAAACTTTTATTGGGTATGACCAGATCTTCGTCAATTCCCAATACTTTACCGAATCCCTCACATTCGGGACAGGCTCCCACCGGATTATTGAAGCTGAACATCATTTCGGTCGGTTCTTCAAATTGGATACCATCCGCTTCGAACCGTTTCGAATAGTTATAAGTTTCGACTTCTTTTTCGGTATAATACCGGACAATACATTCTCCTTCTCCTTCGAAAAAGGCAGTCTCAATTGATTCCGAAAACCGGTTCAATGTCGATTTTTCCTGAGAGGTACTTAAGCGGTCTATCACCAGAAGCACATCTCCGTCTTTGATCTTCTTTTTAGATTCGAGCAGCTCGTCGATACGAATAAAATCGCCATCTATCTCTACTCGGGCAAAGCCTTCTTTTTGAAGTATATCGAGCTGTTCTTCGAGTTTGCGGTTGTCTCTTAATATAATTTTAGTGAGGATTACCACACGGGTTCCTTCAGGATATATCCGCATTTTATCCTGAATATCTTTTACCTGATGTTTTTTTACTACGTCACCTGATATCGGAGAAATAGTCTTTCCGATACGGGCAAACAGCAGACGCAGGTATTCGTATATCTCGGTAGAGGTTCCTACCGTAGAACGGGGATTGCGTGAACTTACCTTTTGTTCGATAGCAATTGCCGGAGGAATGCCTTTGATATAATCACATTCGGGTTTGTTCATACGTCCAAGGAATTGGCGGGCATAAGACGAAAGACTTTCCACATAGCGTCTTTGTCCTTCTGCGTAAAGTGTATCGAAAGCCAATGATGATTTACCTGAACCTGATAACCCTGTAATTACTATAAATTTATTTCGGGGAATTTCAACATCTATATTCTTGAGGTTGTTTACTCTTGCACCCTTTATGATAATATTTTTTGCTTCTGACATACAAATATTAAGGTCTCAGACCTATTTGCAGCTTTGGTAAGTAAAACAACCATAGCTTGTTATAAACTAAAGTATCATTAAATACTTCCTATTATTTATTAGGGCTATAAAGTTATGAAAAATACATAAGATTACCGAACGTTTTTAAGATGTCAGAGTGGAATCAAAATTGGTTGAGTTATGTGGGGGAGTAAAATGGAATTCATAAAACAAGATATTTTATCTATATACAAAGTTCTTTAAATAGTTGGGGTTTAATAAGGAAATTTGAGAATAAGAAAAAGAAGCAACAATAAAAAAATACATTTTGGATGTTACCTTTTTGATTTAAATGGCTAATAAATCGTTCTTTTATATTGTACTATTAGGTTCAGCTATTTCCTAACGCACCTCCCGGGCTTGTTTTTCATTTTACCTTGATGCAAAACGAAACAAAAGATCAAGACTACGTCTCCAGCCCGGGGTCACAGACCCTTTTGTAGGCTGGCGCAAGCAAAGTTGTGCGCCAGCTAGGGCGCATACAGAGGTGAAGCCGTAATCTGACCAGTGAAACGGGCGTTTAAACTAAATGCTGTCTGAGCTCGCAGAGCGAGTTTTATTTAGTTTCGCCCATGAACGTTGTCAGATAGGCAGAGCCTCGAAGCGCCAAAGACCTTTTGGTTCCTTTTGGGGCTTTGGCCAAAAGGAATACAAGCAATCTTTGATTGCGCGTAGAAGTTACAAGAGAGAAAAAGTTACAGATGAAAAGTGTACATAAAAGCTGTTACCTTTGTAACCTTTTTTTAACAATGATCGATAAACAATAAGGAGTTCTCAATTGATAACTGTTGACTGACAAAAACTAAAATGCAAAAAAGCAATATATTTATCAAGATATAATGAGCAATAAAACAATTACACTGAAAGCAAGCGACGGCTCTACAGTCGAATTTGTTGACGAAATTATCGGTTCGGGTGGAATGAAAGATGTTTATTTCAGCCCGGATAAATCATATGTAGTGGGATTTTTTCGAGATAAGCAGGATTTCAACGCTAAAGACCGACTGCAAACCATCACCGGAATTTATCGAGAACGGATTTTTTCCCAGCAAGGCGGAGATTATTGGAAAGACCTTTTTTGCTGGCCTACCAAAATGGTTGAATATAAAGGTAAACTGGGATTAGTCTGCCCTACTTATCAACCCGATTTCTTCTTTAAATACGGATCTGTCAATAATGACTTTCTGGGAATCAAAGGAAAAGAAAAAGAGGGTAAATGGTTTGCTTCCGCCAAAAATCAAAATCGTTTCCTTGCTGCCGAAGAACGAGGAGACTGGTTTAAATACATCCAGATATGTATCCGTATAAACCGTGCCGTAAAACGAATGCACGCCGCAGGGCTGGCTCACTCCGACCTTTCCTACAAAAATGTACTGATAGACCCTACCTCCGGACGTGCAGCCATTATAGATATAGATGGTCTGGTCGTTCCCGGAAAGTTTGCGCCTGATGTACTCGGAACTCCGGATTTCATTGCTCCGGAAGTAATCATGACTAAGCACCTCAAAATGGACGATCCAAATCGTAAGCTGCCCAATATACTGACCGACAGACACGCTTTGGCTGTAATGATCTATATGTACCTGCTGTATAGGCACCCTTTGAGAGGAGGAAAAGTAAACGCAATGGAAGCTGGTAAAGACGAAGAACTGTCGATGGGTGAAAAAGCCTTGTTTATAGAACATCCAACCGATACATCAAATAGAGTAAAAGTATCTCAACTACAACCTAGTCAATTGCCGCAGGCTGATCCTGCGAAAATACCTTATACTGTTTGTGGACCTTACTTAAAGGAATTATTTGATAGAGCTTTTATAGATGGATTACATAACCCGAACTTACGCCCAACCGCTAACGAATGGGAAGACGCCTTACTGAAAACTGTCGATCTGGTTCAGCCCTGCCAAAATCCGAAATGCTGGCACAAATGGTTCGTTTTCGATAATACAACCAGGCCCCGATGCCCGTTCTGCGAAACAGATTACAAAGGACAATTACCCGTCTTAAATTTATATTCGCCCCGTCATCAGGGAACATTTACGCCCGATAATTATCGCCTGATGGTTTATAATAACCAATATCTTTACCCTTGGCATGTCAATCGCCATATCTGGCCGAACGAACGGCTGTCGGATGAAGACAAAAAGCCTGTCGGATACTTTGTATTTCATCAAAATAAATGGCTTCTTGTCAACCAACGGCTGACAGATCTTGAGGATAAAACCGAAGGTAAGAAAATAGGCATAAATGAAGCTGTCGAATTAACCGATAACAAGCAAATACTTTTGTCTAAAGAAGACGATGGCAGGCTGGTTGTCGTACAGATTGTAAACAATTAAGGTCTCAGACCTTTTTTCAAAGAACAAGCTCGGATTTCCTTATAAATTTAAGCTAAACTACAGGGTTTAGCAGAACAGGATAAACCGAATATTAAACTAAAAGGCTATATTTGTATCGCAATTTTTTACAGGATAACCCATCTCAATCCCGAGAATATGAAAAAGATATTTCTACTACTTATACTTATTTTAACAATGACCACCAATAGCGCACATTCGCAGGAAAAGGATTCTCTCGTTTTGATAACAACGGAATTCGGTAATATAAAGCTGAAACTATATGATGATACTCCTTTGCATAAGGAAAACTTCAAAAAACTGATTACTGAAGGTTTTTATAAAGATTTGCTCTTTCATCGTGTTATCAAGAATTTTATGATACAAGGCGGTGACCCTAATTCACGTAATGCTTCAGATACAACAGCATTGGGCAGCGGAGATCTGGGATATACAATTCCTGCCGAAATAAAATTTCCTAAACATTTCAACAAAAGAGGAGCTTTGGCCGCTGCCCGCACAGGAAATGACAGCAACCCCGAAAAAGAATCATCAGCCAGCCAGTTCTATATAGTTACAGGTAAAACTTATTCGGAAAAAGAACTGAACAAAATTGAAACAGAGCGTGTAGAACGTCAGGTTCAAGCACTTTACAATAATCTTCAGGCAGACAACAAAGCTAAGATTAAAGAGTTTTACAGCAGCGGAGACAGAGACGGATTAGCGGCTTTCCGGCAAGGATTGTACGCCCAGTCTCAGGAAACAGCAAAAACGGATTCAACACTGGTATTCTCTCCGGAACAACGCCTTGCTTATACCAAAGAAGGTGGAGCCATGCATCTTGATGGGGAATATACTGTCTTTGGAGAAGTAGTTGAAGGTATGGATGTTATAGAAAAGATTCAGCAAGCCAAAACTGACAAAAAGGATCGTCCGATAAAGGATATTAAGATGGATATTACTTTGATCCCTGCCAATAATTAAAACGAGTTAATTATCAGCATATAATTCAGATAAGAAAGAGACAAACATAAAACACTCAATATAGTTATCCCCTATATACATTTATAGGGGATATTTATTGTCTATCTACAATTTTGATAAGTTCATATTACAAAATTACATATCTTTGTAAACTTGAACAAGAATTATCAACACATCAATGGAAGTGAATCAGGATCAACAAAAAGGAACATTAGCTGCACTAGCCGAATTACACGTCGGTTATACAATGAAAGAAGCAATAGATGAAGCAAAACGCTGCCTCAATTGCAAGAATCCTCTCTGCGTTCAGGGATGTCCCATCGATCATAAAATACCGGAATGGATACATCAGCTATCTAAAGGAAACATAGGCGGTGCAATGGAGTTACTGAACGAGAAAAGTAACCTGCCTGCTATTTGCGGACGTGTCTGTCCTCACGAGAAACAATGCGAAGGACACTGCATCCTCAACAAAAAGGGTAACCCTGTACGAGTAGGAAAACTCGAACGTTTTATTGCCGACTTCGACAGTGAAATGGGGCTAACGAAAGAGCGACTGAAGCCAAAAACCAGAGGTAAAGTTGCAGTGATAGGTTCGGGACCTGCCGGACTGACTGTTGCCGGAGACCTTGCTCGGGATGGCTTTAATGTGACTGTTTTCGAAAGCCAGAAAGAACCGGGAGGTGTACTACTGTACGGCATACCTGAGTATCGCCTGCCAAATGAAATTACACGTCGTGAAGTTAAAAAGATAGAAGCTCTGGGCGTTACATTCCGTAATAGCTGTATTGTAGGCGAAAGTATCACTGTAGATGCCATGTTCAGCGATGAAGATTTCGATGCTGTCTTTATAGGCTCAGGAACAGCTCTGCCGCAATCACTTAAAATAACAGGCGACAACTTATACGGTGTTGCTCAATCTGCTTATTTCCTGCGGATGGTCAGTTTATTCGCCAGTGATGATATTCCCAGAACCGATGTACCCCTTAAGGCAAAAGAGAAGGTAGCTGTAATCGGAGCGGGAAATGTAGCCATGGACACTGCACGTACAGCCTTACGGATGGGGGCAGAAAGTGTAACTCTCATATATCGCCGGAAAGAAGAAGATATGCCTGCCCTAAGATCCGAGTTTCTGGAAGCTCAGAAAGAAGGTGTACAATTCCTGTGGGAAGCTAATACTCAGGAACTGATAGGCGAAGAGGTTAACGGTAAACAAAAACTGGTCAGAATGCGTATTGCAACTCCCGATGGAGAAATAACCATTCCTATGGACAGGGTATATATGGCTGTCGGCTCTAAGCCTGCTAACCGTATTGTATCTACATCATTGGGAATAGAAGTTAATGACAAAGGCTATATCACAACATCCGAACACCCTTACGGCATGACTACCAGAAGGGGAGTTTTTGCAGGTGGAGATGTCGTGCATACCCCTCAAACTGTAGTGCTTGCCATGCGGGAAGCCAAGAAAGTGGCTGTCGGTATTGCACAGTATGTTGATGCCATGAAACTATTAGGTGTGAAAAATTATGACTGAAAACAACAAAACCGCAATATTGTTGGGAGCCTCCGGATTAGTCGGAGGCTTTCTGCTCGATATGCTTCTCGACTGCGGAACATACAATCATGTACTGATCTTTGTGCGTAAACCTCTGGGTAAAGAACATCCTATACTTACCGAATATGTTATTGACTTTGACGATCCTCAAAGTTACAAAGACTTGGTAAAAGGAGATGACCTCTTTTGCTGCTTAGGTACAACCATAAAGAAAGCAGGTTCTCAGGCAGCCTTTCGTAAAGTAGATTATGAATACCCTATCACTTTCGCAGAGATAGCCAAAGAGAACGGAATAAAGCAGTACCTGATAATTACCGCTATTGGTGCAAATGCTCAATCTTCGGTGTTCTATACCAGAACCAAAGGCGAGTGCGAAAACTCAATCAAGGCATTGGGTTTACCATCGGTAAAGATATTCCGTCCGTCACTACTCACTGGCAACAGGAAAGAGTTTAGGTTAGGTGAAAAGCTATCGACTTATGTCATGAAGGCTTTCTCATTCTTCATGACTGGCAAATGGAAGAAATATCGTCCTGTAGAATGCCGGCAGGTAGCCAAAGCTATGTTATGCTCGGCAAATCAAGAGTCAGCGGGAGTTTCGATATTCGAATCCGATCAGATACAAGCCTTTTAAGGTCACAGACCTTTTTATTTACTTTGCAAGTATAAAAAGAACAGCCTATTATTACTTAAAAACACATCATTAAATACTTTCTATTCCTTACTTAGCACAATTTACTTACCTTTGTACTTGCTAAAAATTAAGAATAATAATACGATGCAGAAACCTTCAATTGTAAAAGGCACCCGAGACTTTTCTCCCGAAGAAATGGCTAAACGCAATTATATCTTCGACACAATCAGGAGTGTATATAAACTGTTTGGATACAAGCAGATAGAAACTCCCTCGATGGAAAACCTTTCAACCCTTATGGGTAAGTATGGTGAAGAAGGAGACAAATTACTGTTCAAAATACTGAACTCAGGAGACTGTTTAGCAGGATTTACGGACGAAGAGCTATTGCAAAAGAACTCGGTATCGTTTGCCGCCAAAGCGTGCGAAAAAGGACTGAGATATGATCTTACCGTACCTTTTGCCCGTTACGTGGTTATGCACCGCAATGAAATATCCTTTCCATTCAAACGATATCAAATACAACCTGTATGGAGAGCAGACCGACCTCAGAAAGGACGTTACAGAGAATTCTTCCAGTGCGATGCTGATGTTGTAGGCTCCGATTCGTTATTGAATGAAGTTGAACTGATTCAGATCATAGACGAAGTATTCAGCAGGCTCAATGTCAGAGTATGCACAAAACTCAACAACAGAAAGATATTGTCGGGCATAGCTGAAATTATCGGAGCACCCGAAAAGGTAGTCGATATAACTGTTGCCATAGACAAATTAGATAAAATAGGACTGGAGAAAGTAAATGAAGAACTCTTATCTAAAGACTTGTCACAGGAGGCTATAGACAAACTGCAGCCGATAATTCTGCTAGAAGGCAGTAATTCACAAAAGCTCCAGACTCTGAAAACAAGTCTGGCTGCATCAGAAATCGGACTGAAAGGAGTTGAGGAGTTAGAGTTTATTCTGGCTAAAACCGAATTGATAAACTTAAAATCTGAGCTAGAATTAGATTTGACTCTGGCACGAGGATTAAATTACTACACAGGTGCGATTATAGAAGTAAAAGCTTTGGACGTACAAATCGGAAGTATCACAGGAGGTGGTAGATATGACAACCTGACCGGAATTTTTGGACTACCCGGTGTATCAGGCGTAGGTATATCTTTTGGAGCAGACCGAATATTTGATGTTTTGAACCAACTGGATTTGTATCCTAAAGATTCGGTATTGGGAACCCGAGTTTTGTTTGTAAACTTCGGTGAAGCCGAATCGGATTATATATTACCTATCATCAGCCGTTTCAGGCAGGAAGGTATCTCATCTGAGATCTATCCTGAATCCACCAAGATGAAAAAGCAAATGTCCTATGCCGATTCTAATAATATACCTTATGTGGCAATAATAGGCGAAGATGAGAAAAACTCACATATGATTATGCTGAAGAATATGCAGACAGGGACTCAGGAGTTATTGAGTGCCGACGAATGTATTAATACACTTCGTTACTGACAGGCTTGCTAAGTATACTATCCGCTAGTTGCTTAGCCCGCTCGATACACTTCGTATCATCAATACTCTGAGATTTAGAAGACAGGCGTGGTATTCTTAATACTACGTCTTTCTTTATATCCAAAGGATTCGATATAACCTCTTTATTCTCAAGGTATATATATGGCCATAATGCGTCGTTATTATAAAAATCACGAGCAACATCATTGATACTTACATCTTTGTTATAAATGACTATTACCTGATATTTTATGCTGTCGGTATTTTCAAGTAATGTATATTGCGGTCCACCGGCCTCTCCGGTCAAAGGTGCAGGAATATATCCTTGAGGCGATTCCTTTTCCAGCTTCTCTATATAATAATATCCCGCTCCTAAAGCAGCTAAAACAAAAATCAGTATATACAGATGCTTTAAATTTGACTTTTTCTTTGATGATCTGGATTTACTCATATATCTCTATAGTTCTTAAGCTCTAATAATAATTGGTATTATACAAAAGACTTATCCTCTGTACCGATTCAGCAAATTAAAGACAACTGAAGATTATATCCAAATAATACTATATCAAATACCGGACGGAAGACTATTTATTTTTCAACTAAGATAATATCTTTTGCTAAACTTTTAACCGAATTTTGTACAGTTCCATCATGAAGACCAGCTAAATCTACTGATATACGAGGTATTCTAATCTTTGTTCCTCCACGTACGACCATCATTTTATTAACAGCATCTTTATTTGCCATAAAAATATAAGGCCAGTAAGCGTCATCCCCATAATACATTCGGGATATGTATTGAATAGAAACGTCCACCTGCGGCACTATCACCTTATTGAAAGCGAGTGTATCAGGATTTACCAGTTCCCTGAACCCGGTTTCCCTTAACACCTTTTCATCTGGCTTATCAGACGCACCTGATATCGCAATGTAACCGATACTAAACAACAATAGAATGGCCAAAGCTATGATGCATGTCTTTATCAGATTCATCTTGCGGTTAGCGATGTATGTATAATCTTGCTGAGGTACACCTTTCTCTTTGGGTATATATGATCCGGGAGGTAAAGGAATATTGGCATCCTGAGGATACTTATCTTCAAAAGTTTCGAAGAGTTCACTCGCCGGCTTATCATTATAGTCTTCCGAATCAAAACTTATATTTTCAGAAGAACTTTTGTCCGATAAATTCGCGTTATTATCTGACTCAGCATACACTCCCGATAGGTCTATTTCTTCACTTATCCGGTCATTACTGCCCAGATACAGAACACGCTTTTTATCTCCGCTTTTTATAACGCGGAACAAGCCCAGCCCCTCTAATTTTATAAAGGAATTCGAAATCAGTTCTTTCTCTATCTCGGTGAATAGCTGCTGTATAAAAGCATCTGCTGAAACCCGGCTGCACCGAGTCCGATCAACTACGATTTCGCTTAGTTTGTTTTGATCCGTTTGCTTACTCATCTTGCTTATTTACACAATCATTTAGCCTGTCGTTCGAAGTAAAAAGACTCACAGATGCATTATCTGTTTTCTTTTTCCAGAAAGATCCAAAATCCGGAATATCGACAACCTCTCCCTCTTCCGTTAAATCATATATCCCGGAAAGTGCAGCAATGTACAGGTTCCGGACTTCTTTTTCGGTTAGAGAGATCCCTTGTGCTTCCAGATTCTGTTGAATAGATTGGCACAATTTATCATCCATGATATGTTAACTTTATTTATCTGCTTGACAAGAAGTTTATTTCTTTCTCTATAAATGCGACATCCTCTGTATCAATACGTTCCAAAATACTATTTAATACCTCAACTGTAGGATTCAGATAATTTACATAATACTCGTCATATGTCTCGTCCATCAACCCTTCATTATCATGCAGGTTTTGAACAGCATTTTTATAATTTCGGGCAACATTAGACATGTCTTCTCTGAAGACTTCAAGAGTTTCTTTCAGTCGGATGAGTAGCTCTTTTTGATAAGTATACGAAGTTCTACTAGCCATTTTACTAATTTACTTTGAGTTGTTCTTAATATGAATATTTAATATACCAAATGCAAAAATAAAAATAAAATGACACAAACCCGAATATCCGACAATTAATTTTAGTTTTATTTACTATACCGTTATTTCTGAGAATTAATTATTTAACTGATTATTAACTCTCTACTCTACCCCTCAATACGTTATCCTGTATTTTATAATATACACTGAACATGTGTTAATTTTTTTAGCTGATCCAAGTTACACAAATACTGTTCAAATTTAAAGTATTCGTTTCCGATGCAATTATAATACAACTCCGATATAAAAGTCTGAGACTGACGGCAAATAAACTCATTAAACTTTTCGGGAGAAGCATTTAGTATATATTTTATAACCCGTGTGTTAAACACGAATTCTTCTTCTTTTATAATCCGGTCAATATCTCTAAGCTCTGAAATACAATAGTTGTTTAGAAAATTCTCGAATTTAGGAGAGATCGATTTATTTACCAGCTCCGCAAAATAAAGCATGTAAGAATCATTCTCTATATGATATTCATTTAGCATCTTTAAGATAATCCGTTCATGCGTTCCTGTGATTTTTATATCATCCAGAAAAAGTAATATCTTGTTTTCGAGAAAGGTTTTATCTATATGAAATTTATCACTGCTAATAAGATTATATCTATCCTGTGCCGACATTTCGCCATAATCTTCACGATAAGTAACAGACCTGTCTATCTTTGTTTCCTGTACAACCGGATATCCGTTTTCATAGAGATAAACATTCAACTTTCGCACAAAATATTTCATCATAAAATACGAGGCAGTAGGAATATAAGAGTAAGCACTCGGCACAACTACAATCTGCCGTCCGTCATATGTTCTGGAAAAACATTCACTGATAAATCGGTCTGCTAAATCTTCCCCGAATTTTCGGGCTATATTTGCCGCCCCGTGTTTAAACTTAGAATAATCGTCCGGAGAAAATCCGAATACTTTTTCATCTTCGATAAGGAATCCGCTGTAGTGAATAAGCCTTCCCTTATAATTTTCGTCTAATGTCATTTAGTGTATAGTTGTCGTCTGTTATCAATAAAGCGTCAAAACCAAAGCTTTTAGCCCCCATATAGTCTGCTTTTGGATTATCTCCGATATGCAATATTTCATTTTTAGCGACAGATGCCTGCTTGTGAACCACTTCGAAAAAATGTGAAGATGGCTTTGATGCATTAATCTCATCCGAGAAGACAAGAAAATCAAAGCAATTCAGAATCCCCATTTTATCAAGTACAGGTCTTAGAATATCCCCTTCAACAAAACCTGTATTACTTGAAAGATTCAGGGTGTAGCCGTTTTCTTTCAGGTTATACAGAATATCCTTAATACTATTATTTAGAAAAACAGGACTGTATTTTATAAATAGTTCATCTGACCTTTTACGAAGATCAACTGCCCTCTCTTCAGTAACAACTTCTGTTTGGGGCAATACTTTCTGCAATACTTTACAGTACATCTTATTCGCCGATAATTTTTGCCCGCTAATCATATTTTTACGATCGAATACCTTGTCTACTTTTCTTACAAAGGCATCGATTTCGAGAGCATTACAGTCCTTCAGTTTGAACATGTCAATTATTAATTGAGCTCTCTTCAATTTAAATTCGGGATGAGATTGTATCAACGTCATCCATAAGTCAAAAGAAATATGCTTTATCATGATAAAGATCTCAGACCTATTTATTGCTCTGGTTAGTAAAATAACCAGAATCAGTTATAAACCAAAAGTATATCATAAAATACTTTCATTATCAAACAAAAATAAGAATTTATACGGATAGGCTATCAATTCGATAATTCTTTTAAGTAATTATAGGAATTTAAATACTCACTTCTTTTCACGACAAAAGCTGTAAAAGGACATTATCCCTATTACAGCTTCACCTTAAAAAAATACCGTTTTGTTACTTCTTTCCTCCAAATAAACTGCCTAGGGCATCGAAGATACCTCCGCCCTTACCTCCGCTAAAGGCTTGCACCAGAGATTCGATACTAAATCCCGAATCGTTAGGATCATTTGTCTTTTTAGAGAATAATCCTATAACCGCAGGTATGACTGCAGAAGCAATACTATTTGCGACATCTTTGCTCAAGCCTACCTTTTCACTGAGTGCCGATACTACCGAAGTCTGTAAACTCGAACTTATCCCTTGAGTGTCAGACTCCCCACCTGAAAAAAGATTGGTTATGGCGGATAAATTATCCGGTGTGAAATGTTCTTTTAAACCATCAACTATAGATGAAGTAGTAGCGTTAACCGCTGCATCTTTCTTATCGGCAGGTACTCCGGCGTTTCCGCTAATTGCTCCCAGAGCCTGTTCCTTTACAAGATTAATAATATTATCTAACATAAATCCCTATAATAATAGTTTATACTTTCTCTTAAAACGTTTGCTGTATATTTTTGTTCAACATAATATTTAGCGTATAAATCATTTTCGGAATTTTCATCGACAAGTTTTCACTCTTCATTATTTACCTATTGTTTACTATCTTTGCAGCCTTAAAGGTCTGAGACCTTAACAATTTTAGATTTAGCATAACGTGATATATCCGAGTAATTTCGAACATAAAATAGGTTTCGACAAGATACGCAGTCTTATAACCGATAGATGCCTTAGTCCGCTGGGAATAGAAAAAACGGAAGAGATGGGGTTCTCTGCAGATTATGAGACCGTGCAAAGCTTGCTGTCGCAAACCGAAGAATTTATACGCATCATACAGGAAGAAGATGGTTTTCCTGTAAATCATTTTTTCGATGTCCGGCCAGCCTTAAAGAACATTCGCGTAGAAGGTACATGGCTCGACGAAAGTGCAGTATTCGATCTGCGCCGTTCGTTGCAAACAATTAAAGATATAGTAAGTTTTCTTCGGAAAGAAGATCAGGAGAATACTCCCTACCCTCACTTGCAGATATTGGCAGGTGATGTATTGGTATTTCCTCAACTACTAAACAAGATAGATTCGATCCTGGATAAATACGGACGTATCAAAGACAATGCATCCGTAGAGCTGAACCGTATCCGCAAAGAGATGTCACAGGTGGCGGGCAGTATATCCCGTACTCTGAACAGCATACTGCGTGCGGCTCAATCCGAAGGGCTGGTCGAAAAAGACGTATCGCCAACCATGCGTGACGGACGGTTGGTAATACCTGTCGCTCCTGCATTTAAGCGAAAACTGAAAGGTATAGTACATGACGAATCCGCTACAGGTAAAACAGTTTTTATTGAGCCTGCCGAAGTTGTGGAAGCCAACAACAGAGTAAGGGAACTCGAAAGTGAAGAGCACCGGGAGATTGTAAAAATACTGATCGCTTTCACCAATGAGGTTCGCCCTTTCACTCCCGATATTTTGCAGTCCTACGATTTCCTTGCATGGATAGACTTTATCCGTGCGAAAGCCAGACTCTCTATAGAAATAGGAGCCATACGTCCTATCGTAGAAAACAAACAGCAAATAGGCTGGAACAGAGCCAAACATCCATTGCTCTATCTGTCTCATAAAAAACAAGGTAAATCAATCGTGCCTCTTGATATATGGCTGGACGAAGAAAACCGTTTATTGATCATCTCCGGACCTAATGCCGGAGGTAAGTCTGTCTGTCTGAAAACAGTGGGGTTACTTCAATACATGGTGCAGTGCGGTTTACCCATCCCGTTGGATGAAAGTTCGAGGGTAGGCATTTTCGGTAAAATATTTATTGACATCGGTGATGAACAATCAATAGAGAATGATCTGAGTACATATAGTTCTCACCTGACCAACATGAAATATTTTGTCCGCAACTGCGATAATAAAACAATCCTTCTTATTGATGAATTCGGAGGAGGTACAGAACCCCAGATCGGAGGAGCTATCGCCGAATCGCTATTAAAACGATTCAACGAAAAAGGTTCATTTGGAGTTATTACAACCCACTATCAGAACTTGAAACATTTTGCCAATGAGCATAAAGGGGTCATCAATGGAGCTATGCTATACGACCGGCACATTATGCAGCCACTGTTTACCTTGTCTATCGGTAATCCTGGTAGTTCATTCGCAATAGAAATTGCCCGAAAAATAGGTTTACCAGAAGATGTCATAGCCGATGCTTCGGAGATAGTAGGCAGCGATTATATCAACATGGATAAATACCTGCAGGATATTGTTCGGGACAAGCGTTACTGGGAATCGAAAAGAAACAATGTACGCATTCAGGAAAAGAAACTCGAAGACATTACTTCCCGTTACGAGCATAACCTCACAGATATAGAAAAGCAACGCAAAGAGATCATTAAGCAGGCAAAAGAAGAAGCACAAAGGCTTCTTTCGGACGCTAATGCCAAAATTGAGAATACAATAAGGGAAATCAAAGAGGCTCAGGCCGAAAAAGAAAAGACCAAAGATATACGCAAAGGTCTGGCTGCTTTTAAAGAACGTATCGAATCGGCTGATCATGCTATTGATGACAAAATAGCCCGCAAGATACAGAAGTTACAGGATAAGGAAAAGAGTAAGAAAGATAAGACGAAACCTGCTAAAGAGTATAAAAAAGAAATCATTGAAGTAGGTGACAATGTAAGAATGAAGGGACAAACATCTGCAGGAGAGGTTCTAGATATACAAGGAAAGAATGCTGTTGTAGCCTTCGGTATGATAAAATCGACTGTAAAACTCGAGACTCTTGAGAAAGTGAGCAAGAATCAATTGAAACGTGATGCACAAAAGAGCACTTTTATCAGTTCGCAAACGAGTGATATGGTATATGAGAAAAAACTCAATTTCAAGCAGGATATTGATGTTCGGGGAATGCGGGGAGACGAAGCCCTTCAGGCTGTCATGTACTTTATAGATGATGCTATACAGGTGGGAATATCACGTGTCCGCATTCTGCACGGAACAGGCACAGGAGCTTTACGCCAGATTATCAGAGATTATCTTCGGACAGTCAATGGTGTGGCACATTATCAGGACGAGCACGTACAGTTCGGAGGTGCAGGTATTACTGTCGTGGATTTTGAGTAATTATACTGCTGACTATCATTTAAAGCTGATCCAAGCCCATATCGGGTAATGATCTGAATATTTGACTGTACCCACTGTGCAATTATAGGCTTGCAGATTAAGACTGTGCATGATGTAGTCAATACGAAAGAAGAATCCATCCTGATGATATGTGATCCCGACTCCCGATCCGGTATATTTATACGCATCGAGAAAGTTCCCTTTGATCTTCTCGTAAGCATAGGAAATAGGAGGTTCGTTAAAGTCACCGCAAATAATCATGGCATCGGTTTTTCCTCTCTGCTGTCTTATACAGTCAGCTATAATATTGGCTTGTACCGCACGGGTTTTAAAGGCCGGATCAAGATGACTACGGATGCTTTGAGTAACAGCCCCCAATTTATCACGCCGTTGATTTACAACCAGCTCTTTATATAATTCCTTGTCTTCCGCTGTTAGACGGTTCGACTCGAGATGATTATTAACTATAGTTATATACTTCTTTCCTATCTTTATCTCATACATTGCCGAACCGTTAAAAGCACTTTCAATCGGTACACGGGCAACCCTTTCTATCGGATATTTCGAATAACATGCCAACCCATACATTGTAGAGCTGATTGTATCTCCCAGCCTGATGATAGTGCGATATGGATATTTTTCCATAATATCGTCAAACTCCTGAAGGGATATTATCTTTTCCTTGTCCTTTTTTATATCAACAGCAAACTCCTGCATACAGACAATATCTGCTCCACTGTTGGCTATATATGATAAAATGGGATTTTCGCGTGCTTCATCCCCTACCAACCAATCAAAACCACGAACATTATAAGACATTATTTTGAAAGCCTTATCCGGTATATTCTCCACCGGCGAGTTCATCGGCACATACGTATCGATAGATGTCCAGCAAAATGCCAAAGCTATTATTTGAAGGAGAGCAAACTTCCATTTAAGGAAAATAGCCCATAATATAAGATAAGCAAAATTAGCAAGTAGTAATATAGGGAAACCTAATCCCAAATAAGATATAAAAACAAAATCCAACGGTGACACGCTCTGTGCATAAGTAGACAAAACAAGGAGAATCATCAGCACAATATTTATCGACCAAATGGTGTACTTTAATCCTCGTCCGACATGTATAGCCAGATGTTTACCCTTAATTTTCATATACACTAATACCTTAATACTCTTGTATTAACAACCGAAATACAATAAAGTGTTCAAATCAACAATCTTCTTTTAAGACTCTTTAAGTTCTTACCGTAAAAATAAGATTATCTTTTAAGAATTTATCTCTACTATTTTAACGAAAAAGACCGGAATACTTAATTAGTAAGCAGTCCGGTTTTATATTTCTTTGATTAGCAAATCAATCGTTTTTATATGGAATATTTTTAGATTCGCAAAGTTCTACGATGCGGCTTTTTACGATCTTCAGGTCATTGTATTTTAACCCACTGATATCTATATTGTAAGTTTTACCGTCAGTTTCGTTCATCTTGAGGTAACTAACTCCAAAACTTACTTCTTTGATGTTAATCCACTCCGAACGGTAAACGCTTTTCTGATCGGGCATTTTCACATAAATAGAATCAGAGTTTAACTCTAAGATCGGTTTTGCTGCCCATACCGTTACATTCAGGACTAATATTGCTCCTAAGATAACAGCTATAAGACCGATATAAAAATCAAATGTAAACTGATTGCCTATCGCAAGGCCGACACATCTGTACAATCCGAACAGAATAATATATCCGCCGGCAATCAAAGACAAAAATTTATGTGACTTCGAATTATTATAATTGATGCTCAATTCTCCCATGCTATCTATTCTTTTAAGATTTATCACAAAGATAATGATATCCATGGATTTTTTGCTGAGACAGAGAAAATAACAGACAACCGCATTTCTGATTTTTAAGGTCTCAGACCTTTTTATTGATTTTGTAAGCGTAACAGAACAGTCTATAACAGAGAAAAGACATTTCATCAAATGCTTTTTTTTAAAGTTATCTATACTGTAAAAGATAAAAGTAAAAATGAGAAATTCGATAATTCCGGAAGAAAGTAGACATAAGAAAAAGTCTTATTTTAGTGTAACCTTTTTCGTCTAATGACAAATTAATAGCCAATAATTGATCATGTTTGACTGTTAACTGATTTCCGCTTACCTTTGTTTTATAAAAACAGAAAAAGTATGATCAAAAAAGTATGTTTATTAGCCTTGATGGTTATTACTATAAGTGCCTGTTCTCAGAATAAGTACAAGTTATTATTAACCGGAGCTTCATTTGCATCGGACGAAAACGGCTGGTTCGAAGTAGGATGCAGGCAATTGAATGCCACATCAGTAAACAGGGCAGTAGGAGCGGAAGCAATAGCAGATGCTGCCAATAAAATGGCAAAAGGTGAATTGTATACCAAAGCCGAACTGGAAGAAATAGATGCGTTTGTGATAATGCATGTTCACGATAAAGATGTAGTTGAAGATTCGGAAATAAAGGAGAATATAGAAGATTATAAGATTCCTTTTGACCGCTCGAATTATGCTGCTGCGTACGATTATGTAATAAAAAAATACCTAACGGATTGCTATAATCTGAAGTTTGATAAAAACTCGAAATACTACAATACTATTACCGGTAAACCTGCCATTATTGTTCTTTCGACTCATTGGCACGACAGTCGCCCTTTGTATAATCGCACAGTTCGTGAGCTGGCTGAAAAATGGGGATTTCCTGTAATAGAATTCGATCGTTATATCGGATTTTCGAAAAAAGCCCTTCATCCCGTCACCAAACAACAGACAAGCATTATTTTTACAGATAACAATACCGAAGATATTGACGGTGAAGTATTCGGATGGCATCAGTTTAGGGGAGAAAGCCAGTATATCCAGCGAAAGATGGCTGCTGTCTTTGTTGAGGAAATGAAAAAAGTACTTCCAGTAAAAGAATGATAAGGTTTCAGCTCTTATTTATTTTAAATATCTTTGTATGTTATGATTTTAGAGCGTTTATCCATTTTAAGCTATAAAAATATAGATCAGGCAGATTTGTCATTCTCCCCCAAGGTAAATTGTTTTCTGGGCAATAATGGTATGGGGAAGACTAACCTGCTGGACGCTATCTATTATTTATCGTTTTGCAAAAGTCATAATAATCTGATAGACTCTCAAAACATAAAACATGATGCAGATTTATCTCTAATACAGGGTTATTATAAACAAGATGACGGAAAGGAGGATGAATTTTTCTGTGGAATTAAACGCCGCCAGAAAAAGCAGTTTAAACGTAATAAAAAAGAATACGAAAAACTGTCGGATCATATCGGATGCCTGCCCTTAGTTATGATATCTCCTGCCGATTCGGACTTGATAACGGGAGGAAGCGAAGAGAGACGCAAATTTATGGATGTAGTACTCTCGCAGTTTGACAAAGAGTATCTGCAATCCCTTATTCGCTACAACAAAGCTTTGCAGCAGCGTAATGCTTTGTTAAAATCAGAGATGCAGACCGATGGATCGCTATATGAAATATGGGAAGAGCAGCTGGCTGCTGAAGGGATAATTATCTATCAGAAACGCAAATCGTTTATTGATGAGTTTGTGCCCACATTTCAGCATTACTATAACTTTATATGTCAATCGAACGAAACAGTTTCTCTGACTTATGAGTCTCAACTGGCAGAGGGAAATCTTCTCGATTTACTCAAACAGAAACGTGATCGGGATAAGATTTTAGGCTATACAACAACTGGAGTCCATCGGGATGATCTGGATATGCAGCTAGGCGATTATTCGATAAAGAAAGTAGGATCGCAAGGACAGAACAAAACGTATGTGGTGGCCTTGAAGCTGGCACAGTTTGACTTTCTTCAAAAATCAGGAAAGATAACTCCGATTCTTCTTTTAGATGATATATTTGATAAACTAGATTCGTCCCGTGTCGAACAGATCGTGAAGTTGGTTGCAGGAGACAATTTTGGGCAGATATTCATCACAGATACAAACCGTGAGCACTTGGATGAAATCCTTCGGGGGCTGAATAGCGAATACCATCTCTATCAGGTACAATCGGGAGAAGTGAATAAGTTATAACAGATATAATAAGATGAGAAAGCATAATACAGAAAGTCTGGGTGAAGCTCTCCGACAATTCTTCGAAGAGAATCCTTTCTTTCAGCGAAAACTAGCTGAGAGCAGGGTTATCTCCGGTTGGGGAAAAATTCTGGGTTCGGCAGTCTCTTCTTATACCACAAATATCTATTTCAGAAATAACATTTTGTATGTACACCTTTCTTCATCTGTATTGAGGGCAGAACTTATAATGGTTAAAGAGCGGATTGTCCAAAACCTCAATACTCATGTGGGAATGGAAGTCATACAGGATATAATATTCAGATAAGATACAGAATACAAAGAATGGAAACAAAAGAAAGTATCGTAACAGAAGAGGCTTTTAGACACTCACTGCCTATTCAGATACGGTTTAATGATGTGGATGCGATCGGGCATATCAATAATAATATTTATTTCAGTTATTTCGATCTGGGGAAGATCAATTACTTCGAAGACTTGAAGGCCTCTTATGTCAGTTGGATCGATGGTATTATTGTGATTGCACATATTGAAGTCGACTTTGTGGCTCCTGTTTTCTATAAAGAGGAAATAGCTGTAGACACAAAAATCGTAAAAGTGGGAACAAAGAGTGTTACCTTTTTGCAGCAGGTCAGAAATACACTTACAAATGAGATTAAATGTCGCTGTCACTCGGTTGCGGTGACATATAATCCGAAAGAGCTGATTGCCATGAAAGTGCCCCAGCTTTGGAAGGAGGCAATTGCCGAATACGAAGGATGTACTATATAAATAGAATGCCCCAGCCAGATGGTTGGGGCATTCATGCCATATAACAGTTTTTATTAGATATATTGCTTTAAGTCATTAACCCAAGCATCTACACGTGAATCAGTTTGGTCAAATTCGTTATCATCATCAATAGCTAAACCAACAAACTGACCATCAACAACAGCTTCCGAATCATCGAAAGTATAGCCTTCTGTAGATACAGAACCTACTATCTCTGCATTATCTTTGATAGCATTGTATAACTGCCCCATTCCGTTAGCAAAAGTATCAGAGTATGATGAACTATCACCTAACCCGAATAATGCTACTTTCTTTCCTGAAAAGTCTAGTGCCGAAAATTTAGGAAGGACAGAATCCCAATCATCCTGCAATTCTCCGTATCCTGTTGTAGATGCTCCTAGTATAAGGAAGTCGTAAGGCTTTAATTGATCCAGACTGAGGTTAGCAACATCATACAAATCGCCTGCACCTAGTGCTTTCTGAATTTTAGCAGCTATATCCTTAGTTGCCCCTGTAGAAGTCCCGTAAACTATTGCTATTTTGCTCATGATAAATTTTATTTTTTAGTCTTAAAAAAAGAACTATGTTATTTAGATTAATTTTAAATAATAACAACAAAGGTATAGATAAGTTCGGGAATACAGCCATTTTTGTTTAAGTCTAAAAAAAAAGAGGCAAATCTTAAGATTCACCTCTGATATTTACTTGATATTCAGATTTAATCAATGTTGTTTAAACTGTTATCAATTGTTTCTATTTTCTGAACAATCAGATCCAGTTCATTTTTCAAATCCTGAATTTTGTGTTCCATATCTTTGAGTAAACCTCCGGCTCCTTTTGATATAGATAAAAATCCCATATTATTTTCGTATGTCTGCAAATCGGACTTTACCTTGTTAAACTGATACATCAGTTTTTCGCGTTCTTTATAAAGACGTCCTTTAGGCTTTTCGGATTTAGAGATATCGTCCAGATTAGATTTGAATGACTGGAAACGTCTTTCAGACTTATCCATTTTTAATCGATCGAACTGGACATCAAGAGCAGCCTGATATTCTTTGTAGATTTTGTCTTTTTCTTTGAATGGAACAAATCCTACTTCATGCCATTCATTCATATATTCACGCAAAGTAGTCATTTCGTCTGAAGAACCAGCTTGTTCCAGATTATTTATTTTCTCTATTATAGCTTTTTTAGCATCCAGATTTGCAAGCTCTTCCTCTTTTTGAGAAGAGGAATTTTTATTCTTTTGATCGAAAAAATAATCGCAAGCCGAAACAAATTGCTTCCAGATAGCGTCAGAATATTTACGTGGAACAGGACCTATTGTCTTCCATGTTTTTTGAATTGTGATCAGTTCATCTGCTGTTTTCTTCCAATCAGTACTGTCTTTCAGTGATTCAGCACGCTCGCAAAGCTCTCTTTTCTTCTCAAGGTTGGCTTCCATCTCATCTTTCTGATGTTTGAAAAACTCGGCTTTTTTCTCAAAAAATGTATCACATAGACCTCTGTATTCTTCAAATATCTGATTATTAAATTTACGAGGGACGAAACCTATAGTTTTCCATTTAGCCTGTAATTCAATAATTTCTTTGCTTTTGTCGTCCCATGCTTTGAATGAATTCAATCCTGAGTAATCAATCGCTTTCAGTGTTTCGCAGATAGCCGTTTTTTCAGCCAGGTTATTTTCTTCCTGTCCTTTTAGCAATTCAAAATGAGATTGGTGTCTTTTGTTTATCTCTGTAGAAGCAGCTTTAAAACGTTCCCATATCTGGTCACGCAATTCTTTGGCTACAGGGCCTATTTCTCTCCATTGCTGATGAAAATTCTGTAATTGATGAAACGCCGAGACTACATCTGATTCGTTCTGCAATTTTTCAGCAGCTTCGCAGATTGAAGTTTTGAGATCAAGATTCTTTTTGAAGTCATAATCCCTGAACTCGTTATTTATCTTAATCAAGTCATAGAATTTCTCAGAATATGTTTGATATGATTTCCAAAGTTCGTTTACTTTTGCGGCCGGAACTTGTTTTATTTCAGTCCATTTGGCTTGCAAGTCCTTGAACTCTTTGTATAGCTTATTGAAATCATCTGTACTTTCTGTCAGATTTTTTAAAGCATCAATAATCTGATACTTCTTTTCGAGATTGGTTTCTTTTTCCTTTTCGTCCTCAGCCAGAGCTATTGCTCTTTTTTCTTTTATCAGATTAAGAAGACCCTTAAATTCTTCTTCAATTGGATCTAGTGGAGCTGCAAAAGCATCTTCCTCACCTCCATCGGCAATGAACAGATTCTTGAGATTCTCGTTTTCGGTAGATTTAAGTTTATAAAACGCATGCTTCAGGGCTTCTACTTCGGCTCTGGAGGGTACATGTTCGTGTTTTGATAGTTCCTGTAATTTTGAAATTATCTCCTCTTTTGTCAATGACTGATAGTCGGGCAATTGAGGTTCAACAGTAGTTTCAGCTTGCTCTGTATTAGCAATAATTGCTTCATTTTCAGATTGCAAAGCAGGATCAAGATTCTCGTTCATAATAGGATAAGTTAGGTTCGATATTCCACTTATTAAATTGTTAGAGTCAAAGGCTTACTCTATAGCCTTGTAAGTTTTTTAAGGTCTCAGACCTCTTTATTTACTTTGTAAGCATAGGTGCAACAGATAGTTATTCTTTTTAGATGTGTCATTAAATACTTTTGTTACTTAATGCATATCAATGTTACACACAATATTAAAAACTCATCATAACTCGGTTACACAAATTAATGAATTTTTTTTCGGATAACTGACATTTATTTTTTTATTTTTTAATATTTACGGTCTCCTCTTTCTAAAAGCTAACAAAAAATCAGTTATCAGTCAACAGTTATCAGTCAACAAATGTCATCATTCATTTTAATTCCCTTGAAAAAGGTAACAAAAGTCACAGCAAGAATTTATTTTTCTATTGTTACATCTTACCCCTCTTTCCCCTAAAGGGAATTTAGCTGTCGCATGAAAAGCCTCTTCAGTGAGTTGGGGTTATTCTTCGAAAAAGGTTACAAAGGTTACTCGAAATTTGCATTTTCCGATTGTTACCTTATTCCCATATTAGCACATTTTCTCATTAAATTCCAGCCATTCAAAAAACTCTTTTCATATAGATAAAATTATAGAATGACGCCTTAAATAAATTAGAACAGGTAAAACTTCAATCTTCTCTAATGGCACGATTGAGATCCCTCTCAATATGACCGATTGCCCTGTTCAGGTATCTTTTAAAGTTATGGATTCCAATGGAGGGCTTGCACGCTGGGAAGTTATCTACTAATTAATAACTTCTATATTAAACCTTAAATAAAAAAAAGTGTTGCTCTTAAATGAGTAACACTTTTTGATATGTAAAGAAAACTATAATTAGTCGATAAATGCCAGAATTTGGTTCTTCTGAACTTTAGCACCTTGTTTAGTTTCGATCTGAACGATCTTACCCGATTTAAGAGCTTTCACTTCTTCAATTCCGTAATAAGCCTGAATAAAACAGATTACATCGCCTTCTTTAACCTGAGTACCAACAACAGGAGCAGTAGAAGCATCAGCTAAATCTATTTGCCAGATAACCTGTCCAGATACAGGAGTTTGTACAGGCTGTGCATCCGGATATTTTTCAGTAACTTTCTCTACATCGAAGTTAGGAACTTCCACTACAGGACGTACCGAAATAATAGGAGCATTGGCTTTTTCTTTGGCTTTTTCCAAATCAGCATTGAAACGTTCCTTAGCCAAGCCCGATTTATAATCGCGGTACTGACGGTCGTGCATAGCTAATTCGAATAATTCCTCATCATCTTGTCCGTATTCCCAGCCGTTATCGTCCATTTCCTTGCGGAATGTATCAAGCGCATCGGGATATTCTTCCTGAGGATTACCTGTATAGAATTCAAGATTCTTAGATTTTGCCAATTCAATGATTTCATCATCCAATTTACCGGGAAGTTCTCCAGCTCTTCCCAAAATCATATTCCAGCTGTCTTTGTCTATATTAGAGAAACGAGGCTGACCTTGTGCCATTGAGAAGATATTCATCAATGCGATATTTTTAGTATACTGGCTGAATGGAGTAACCAAGGGAGGATATCCGAGTTTAGGCCAGATATAAGCAACTTCGTCAAATAGTTGTACAACCAAATCATTCAATGTCACTTCTGCTTTACCATTGTTGCGAAGAGCCATATTGATAGCCGAGTGCATTCCTTTCAGGTCAGCCATCATAGATCCCATCATACCTCCGGGAAGTCCGCAACCGATAAGCAATGAGTTCATCAGTTTGTTAGACGGATCCATAAAGTATCCTAAGAAATCATCTACAAATTCCTGAGTCAATGCACGGGCTTCCATATAGGCCTTCATGTTGATATCGGGTACAGTAAAGCCGGCGTCTTTCAACATAGCCTGTAATGTAATGATATCAGGATGAACCATCCCCCATGAAATAGGCTCGATAGCTGCATCCAAATAATCAGCTCCGGCACGCGCAACTTCCAACATAGAAGCCACAGAGAAACCGGGTCCTGTATGTCCGTGATATTCAATAGGAATATTAGGGTGACGGTCTTTCAACGCCTTGGTTAGTTTTCCTAAAAATGCAGGACGACCAACTCCGGCCATATCTTTCAAGCAGAATTCATCTGCACCGAAATCCACCAGTTTATCGGCATATGCCAGATAATAATCTACTGTATGAATAGGTGAGTGTGTAATACAAAGGGCTGTCTGAGAAATCATACCTGCTTCTTTCGCATATTTTACCGAAAGCTCCAGATTACGAGCATCGTTCAATCCGTCAAACGAACGTGAAATATTGGTCCCTTGAGCACATTTTACTTTAAACATCAAGCGGCGCACATCCTTCGGAACAGGATTCATACGCAAACCGTTAAGACCACGTTCCAACATGTGTGTCTGAATTCCTACCTCATTAAAAGGAGCAGTCCACTCACGAACAGCCTTGTTCGGATTTTCTCCGTACATCAGATTTACCTGTTCGAAAGCCCCTCCGTTAGTTTCAACACGTGCAAAACATCCCATATCGATGATTACCGGAGCAATGCGTGTCAGTTGGTCTACACGAGGTTGGTATTTACCTGATGATTGCCACATATCACGATAAACGAGACTGAATTTGATTTCTCTTCCCATAGCGTATTTATAATAAAGTTTTAAAGACCGAACCAATCAGTTTCGATAATAAGAAACGGTCTTAAAATTAAGATGAATTCTATTGCATTTTTTAGAGGTCACAGACCTTTTTAATCAACTTACTTTCTAAAGATTATACCATAGGATACTCTCTTTTGCTAAGCATACTACAAATTTAAAAGTTTCCTTTCAAATAAGAGAACAATTTAAGATATTAAAATTATCAATTTGATATAAAAAAATATGATAAAATCAAAAACTGCACTATTACATAAAAAGTGTGCAATAAAATTCGTCTTCGAATATATTATATTGCTAAATATAGGTTACAATCTGATATAGAACCCTATGGAAAAGAACAGGCTCATGAAATAAAAATAATTTTCATTTTTTTCATTTTCGCTTATGGAATAATAAACACAGATGACTCTATTAGGTAAAAGGATAAAAAAGTATAAACCATTTAAATCTTATAGTCATGGCAGCAATCGATACCAACACCAACAATGGCGGCAAAAGAAAAGGTCAACCAACCAAGTTAAATCTAAAAGTAGATTTCACACCCATGGTAGATATGAATATGCTGCTGATTACTTTCTTTATGTTCTGTACAACTTTGGCTACCCCTAAAGTAATGGATGTAATAATGCCGACAAAAGAAAGCGATCCTAAAAATCCGACTGAAACTCCGGAATCCAAAACCCTAACCTTGCTGTTAAGCGAAAACGGCAAAGTATTTTACTATTGGGGAATACCGGACTATAACAACAATGCGACTTTGAAAGAAACAACAGTAGAATCCGGGCTACGGAATATCTTACTCGAAAGGAATACTCATATTACAGCTCAGGCCAATGAATTAAAGGAAAAGAAACGTAATAAACAAATAACAGATGAAGAATTCAAAGCTAAAGTATCTGAAATAAAGAAATCAAAAGAAAACCTGACTGTAATTGTAAAGCCGACCGACAAATCAAATTACAGCTCATTAGTCAGAACTCTGGACGAAATGCAAATTTGTAATATCGGACGCTATGCGATAGTAAATGTAGCCGAGGGCGATAAATTTTTATTAGACAATAAAAACAACAATTATATAGCACAAGCAACGAAAGACTAACCTCTTTATTACTACTTTTGATTGTAGCCGTACGGATGAGCCAGTCTCTGAAGTACGGCTTATTTTATGAAATGAGACCATGATAAGGTTTCCATTAAATGCTCAACATCTTTCCTTACCATTTCAGTGACCGGAGCAACCGAGTCTATATTTATCCGCTTAGTTCCGGATTCATAATACAGCGAGCCACGAAGAAAATTTGCAATACTGTCTGTTACATAAAACTGAATAGGTGTAGCCACATCTCCATGGATCTGATAAAGAATGCCTGAGACATTATTATCTTCACTTACATATTGCTGCTGATCAATGCCGTCAGCCATCGAAACATGACTGTATACCAAGTGATGATTATCTTCCAGTGCTTTCGCCAGACCATCTTTTTTTAATGGTAGATAAGTACAATGGATTACAGCATTATAAGAGGGGTATGATATATCGAACCATAACTCGGAATCGCTTCTTCCGCTACTTGATATCTGTATTTTTGCTAAATTGGAATGAAATAGTAAAAACCGATCAAACTGGTATTCACTGTAGTTATAAATCGGTATCTCAATACGCCCATACTCTACGAACTTGGGTACAGGTGCTCTATTATTGCACCCTGTAAATACAAATAATAAGAATAAAAAAAATGCAGATAAGGTTACAGACCTTTTCATTGATTTTATAAACATAACAGCAACAGATCGTTATATTTCCGGAGTATCATTAAATATTTTTTATTATTTAACAACTTACCTGCATTTTTACATCAAAATCAGAATGGTAAATCATCCACTTCATCTGCTGATGTTTGTTGCGGTGTACTCATTGATTGTGAAGACGACTGACTCTGTCCCATTGGAGCTTGCTGTCCAAAAGACGAACCGGAAGCATCTGACATACCTTCGCCACGTTTTCCCAACAATTCCATATTGTCGGCATATATCTCTACAACATAACGTTTCACCCCATTCTGATCGTCATACGAACGGGTTCTGATACGTCCTTCGATATATAATTGAGTGCCTTTCTTTACAAATTGCTCCGCTACTTTAGCAAGACCTCTCCAACATACAATGTTATGCCACTCGGTACGGTCGGGCACTTGTGTTCCGTTTGCTGCGGTGTATCCCCGTTCGGTTGTGGCAAGAGGGAAATTCACTACTGCACTTCCATTATCAAAATATCTGATATCCGGATCTTTTCCTACATTACCGACTAGTATTACTTTATTTACAGACATATAACTTATTGTATTATGGTATAAAACCTATTTTTATTCATTTCTTACAAGAGAACAAATATAAAAATATTTTTTCACATGATGGTTTATTCATCGCTTTCTTCCTCCCATGGATTAACCTGAAGAATCATCACTCCTTTTTGAAAAAATAAAGAATTAGGATACGAAACGATCTCTCCTTCTTTAGTCCTTAAATGAGTATGAAAAGCAAGAATGTCTTCGACTTTAGCATCAAACGGAATATCTTTATCTACAATACGGATATAATCTCCAATCTTGAACGGGGTTGTAAAAAAGATAATAATTCCGGCGGTAATATTGCTCAGCATCGACCACTGTGCAAACAAAGCCACGCCTATTACCGCGAATATTGAAGATAAAGCAACCAATAAGTTATGCGGATCAACTCCCCAGATAATAATCAATATGATAAAAGCAAGACAATTGACAGTCACTGCAAAAATACGGACAACCTGACCTGTTCGGTTTTCGGTTTTCCCTTTCATGAAAGCGTATTTTCTCAATACGGTTTTCGTTAAATGCCTTATCACAGGAGTAGCGACCAATACTGAAATAGTAGCTACAATCTGCACAAAATATTCATTTATAATATCCATCATATACTTAACTCTTTTATCAGAAATAAGGTCTCAGTCCTTTTTATTGTCCATCCAAACATAACAGCAACAGCCTGTTATTCATTTAAAATACGACTTTAATACTTCCTATTATTTAAAAAGGACAGATTAATCAATCCATCCTTTTTACTATTATCTATTTATAAACTCGTTTACTGATAAATAAACAGGTCTCATACTTTAGAAAGAAAGTGGAGAATATTTTCTCGATTTCAGTTCTTTATCAAGAGTATATATACCGAAGCCGTTATCTTTGATCATTTCAAGGCTGTCGATATATTCCTGTGCAGTTTCTTCTTCTTCAACTTGTTCGTCGATAAACCACTTCAACATAGATCCGGTAGCATAATCTTTTTCTTCATTAGCTAATGTCATCAGATTATCGATCAGTGCTGTCACATGTTTTTCGTGAGCCAACGCAGCTTTAAATGCATCGATCGGCGAAGCCCATGAATGAGGCACTTCTTTAATAGGCAGGATAGTTACTTCACCACCTCTGGACACTATATAATCGAAAAATCTCATAGCATGATCATTTTCTTCCAAAGCCTGCACTTTGAACCAATTAGCAAAGCCTGATTTACCTTCTTTAGCAAAATGAGCCGACATAGAAAGGTATAAATAACCAGACCAAAACTCTGCATTAATTTGCTTATTTAATGCTTCTTCTACTTTCTTACTTAACATAATGACGAATTTTGTAATTTAATAATATTTTGACTTATGACATTTACAAAGATATACGATTTCAAATAAAAGACACATTCGTTTTCTTTCAAAAGGTCTATCATTATATCGAAAAAATCTATTACCAGCTACGTCCTGCTCCGCCGCCGCCGAAGCCTCCTCGTGACCCGCCACCAAAACTTCCACCGCCAAATCCACCGATAATCGGGGGAAAGAATCCACCTCCGGAGGAACGATTTCCACGATTATTGCGATTGATTTTACTCATGAAATAAATAAACAGCAGAATTAATATCACACTGATGACCGTTTCGGTTGTACCCGGTCCTTCGTCTTCTTCCGGATCAGCCTGAAATTGTCCGGACAAATAATTAATCATTGCCTGTACCGCATCTTTTGTCCCTGTATAATAATCGTTCTGACGAAATGAAGGTATCATATAATTATCTATAATACGACCAACACGAGCATCGTTGAGCTTTTCTTCGAGGCCATAACCTGTAGCGATAAAAACATCACCACGGCTATTACCGATCTTAGGCTTTATCAGTATCACCGCTCCGTTATTTTTGCTTTTCTGACCTATACCCCATTTTTCACCCAAGCGGAAAGCATAATCAGATGCAGCATATCCACCCAAATCTTTAACCGAAACCACATATATCTGGGTTGAAGTTGAGTCGTTGTAATCAAGCAGCATTTTTTCGAGTTTGGCTTTCTCCTCATTACTGAATATTCCGGCAAAATCATTTACTAAACGAGGCGGAGACATCGGTTCGGGAATATCCTGTCCGAAAACAACAGCCGGAAACAGGAATACAAACAGGAGCATTATTGAACGAATAATCTTCATAATCAATAAATTCAATGATATGCAATAGGTTCGACATATTTCTGCGTGTCGAACCTATCTTTTAAGTAACAAATAGATCTATGACCTTAGAACTCAACTTTAGGAGCTGTCTGGCTACCTGCTTCAGCTTCGAAATATCCTTTCTTGGTAAATCCGAACCATCCCGCCCATATAGTCTGAGGAAACTGTCTGATATACTGATTGTAATCTTTTACGATCTCATTATATTTATTTCTCTCTACTGATATGCGATTTTCTGTCCCGGCCAACTCATCCTGCAAAGCCAGAAAGTTTTGATTCGCTTTCAGATCCGGATATTGCTCCTGAACCATAAGCAGTTTACCTAAGGCAGCACTCAGTTGTCCTTGAGCCTGTTGATATTTTTGTATATTTTCTTCGGTCAGATCATCGGCATTAACGGTTACCTGTGTAGCTTTAGCACGGGCTTCCACCACTTCTTTCAATGTATTTTCCTCGTGCGAGGCATACCCTTTCACTGTAGAAACAAGATTTGGAATCAAATCGGCACGACGCTGGTAAGCGTTCTGGACTTGTCCCCATTGAGCAGAAGAAGCCTCCTGTTTGTCAACCATTGAGTTGTATGAACAACTGGAAAATAAGACTGAAATGAAAACAGCCAAAAGCAAAACAATATTAGTTCTTTTCATGTATCTTTATGTTTTAATAATTGATTAAAATTAGTAATCTTTTTTTCTTATCAGAACTTGTTGCCCCAATTATTTATATAAACCTTATAAAATAAGTAACAGAAAGCATTTAATGTGTATATTCATATTGGTTAAACACACAACAATAAAACTTGTTTATTTTAGCTTTCATTTTTCCAAAAATCACTCATATCATCCTTATTTTTAGCTTTTATGATAAGCTCAACTAAGCCACTTTATTAAATTTTATATATATTTGCCATTGAAATCAATCTATTGATATATATCCATGTTCTATTTTTTCACATATACAAACACCCAAAACAACTTAAATTTTAACAATTTAGGCTTGGCTGTGTCGTGTGAAATATTAGAGAGAGAGAGAGAGAGAGAGAGAGAGAGAGAGAGAGAGA
>OGZT01000029.1_pt1 | contig 92178 bp, 100 predicted proteins | sample 1576891 | NCBI WGS metagenome assembly OGZT01 (sample SAMEA3541521, study PRJEB24748) | human gut metagenome | biome: human gut; feature: human-associated habitat; material: faeces | place: China | collected 2012 | reverse complement strand
GGAACGCCCAGGTATGGATAAAGCTGGTGGCCATATAGGTTCCCGCGTCATTGGAATAAATCTTTACCGTTGGCTATCCTATTTCTTAGTGCGTAGCGATGTGAAGAATAGATTTTGGTGAAAATGCAAACGCCCTGCAACAACGAACTGTTGCAGGGCGTTTTGCTGTGTAAGGCGGCGTCTCCTTCGTTCTTTCTCATTATTTCCTCTTTGGAATCGCGTCATTTCAAGGATAATCCGTGCCAGAAAAAACTGTGAACAGACTTCGGTAAGCACACATTTGGGGAAAGGGAGGATGGGGGCGCGTAAACAGGTTTGGGGAAGGAGAACGTTTCTCTAGAAAAATTCTCCCTCCCCAAACCACGCTTTCAAGGCTAATCCGCTTTAATGTTCGGCCCCGGCGGCATCAAGCCGATCGGTAATGGTGTTTTTGATCCACTTGGGATCCAGCCAGTCAAGCGGCTGCACTTGGATGCCGTGCATGAGGATGCCGAAGTGCAGATGATCGCCGCCCGCAAGGCCGGTTGTACCGGTAAGTCCGATGATGTCTCCCTTTTTTACCGTAGCGCCGACGCTCGTCTGGATTTCACTCATATGGGAGTAGAGGGACTGCAAACCAAGCCCGTGGTCGACGATGACGAGATTGCCGAAAATACCGAGGGGCTCCGCAAAAACGACCTTGCCGTCATTCGCTGCGGGAATCGGCGCGTGGGCCACGGAAGCGAGATCCTGCCCCATATGCGTCTGCTCGTCGATTTTCGTCCCATTGTGCATATACGTGCGCTGATCGCCAAAAGACGCTCTGGAGGCCGAGCCCGGCAGACGCTTGAAAGCGCCGCTCCACAGCATGGTGGGCGAGGTATTTTTACCGATTTCCAACAGGGTTTTCTCATTGGAAATGCGCACTTCGTTGTTGATCTTCACATACCGTTCAAGGTTTGAGATGTCATCAGGAACCAGTTCCTTAAAAACATCCTCTTTGCTGTTCAGGAAATTGTCGCTGATATTGAGGGTATCCTTGCGGAAATTTCGTTCCCCGGCGTTGACGAGGACTCTGTTTCGGGATTCGTTTCCGGCAAGATCCCGGGTGAGCAGTTCCGGCGCAAACTTTCCTTTTGGGGTGTCCAGCGGGAAGGGGAAGAAGCAGTAGTACAGGCCGTTCGGCTGAAGGAAGGCCGGGAAGAACTGCTCGCCAAGCTGGACGCCGGTCATGCTGGCGTCTTCCGAAACGCTGTAGGCTATGGCTGTCACGCTGCCGCGGCGCAGGGCGGGGACCGTCGTTTTAATGCGGACCTTGGGCGGCTGCGTGTCCAATTGCATATTCCACTTGCGCGTGGTCCCGTTCCCCTTGCCGAAGCTCATGAGGGAATTGTCACGCGCCATGATTTCCAGTTCGAAGGCGCCGTCGCGCAGGCCCGCGTTCTTGAGGTTGAACGAAGTCGTTTGAACGGGGGCCGGCTCGCTGAATACTTTATCGAGAATAACCAGAGACTGATTATTGCGGTGGATGGTGACGACAACGGAGCGGACCCCGGATTTGGCGTCCGTAAGTTTGAGAGTGATCTCCTGCGTCGGCGAGATCCGCCCGGTATCGGGCGTCATGGTGACTTCAGGCCCGTCAAGGTCGTCCAGAAAGAGATAAATGCAAAAACCTAAGGCAGCTAGAATAAGCGTTACAAAGCCATAGCTGATGGTATTACGAATGATGCGACCCATTTTTTTTCCTTAAAGCGCGCTCGGTGATGAAAGGGGCTCCAGCGGGTTGATGTGATGGAAGATCAGGCGTCGTGCAGCAGCGCGATGGCCAGACGCAGGAAATCTGCTTCTGTAATGATGCCAACGAGTTTGTTGTCCCCATCGAGGACGGGCAAACAGCCGTACTTGTTCCGGTAGAGAATCTCCGCCGCTTCCCGGAGAAGGGTATCGGGCGAAACGGTCCTGACGTCGGTTTGCATGATGTCGCCGACCAAAATAGAGGATTCGATTTCTTCTTGCTCTTCCCGGTTGATTTCCGCAAGATGTGATACCGCATAGCCGAGGAGATCCCGGTGCGTGAGCAGGCCGACGAAACGGTCTCCATCTTCAGTCACGGGAATGTGGCGGATCTTGGCAAGCTGCATAAGGGAACGCACGTCTTGAAGGGTGTCCGTACGTCGAAGCGTAAACACTCTGCTCGTCATCAGGTCACTGACATAAATCATATTTGTTCTCCATAAAAAGGTGCAGCATGGTCCGGCAGAATGATGAGGATTCGTCGAAGCGCGAACCAGGGGGCCGTGCAAAATACCTGTTTGAGGCGATGGCGGGAGCTTGCATTCTTACGCAAGACGGTCATACTGTAAGAAAGCATTTTCGCACAGGGAAAGCGTCTAGGCAAGTGTCGGCCAACGCCTTCCGGTATGCTTTTGGAAGCCGTTCGGCGGATACTCGCAGTATTTTTTACTGGAACATTCATGACAGAACTCGGACAGCACAGGATTTTTCCCGACTTCAAACGCCAGCGCGCACGGATGGTCAAACTGCTTGAAGAGCAGGGCATCACGGATGAGGCTGTTCTTGCAGCTATGCGGACGGTCCGGCGTCATCTTTTTGTCCCCGAAGCCCTGCAAGGGAGGGCTTATGAGGATCACGCCCTGCCTATCGGGTTTGGGCAGACAATTTCACAGCCATACATCGTCGCGTTCATGTCGCAGCTGCTTGAAGCAAAACCGGGAATGAAAGTGCTTGAAATCGGTACGGGATCCGGATATCAGGCGGCGGTGCTGCGTGAAATGGGGCTTGAAGTGTTTACGATAGAGCGTGTGCGGGAATTGTACGAGGCCGTACGGGAGCTTTTCCCGGAAGGAAGCCCGGGGATCCGCATGAAGCTCAGCGATGGGACCTTGGGCTGGCGGGTCCAGGCCCCTTTTGATCGCATCATCGTGACGGCGGGCGGGCCGAATTTACCGCTGCCGCTTCTTGAGCAATTGGCCGATCCCGGGATCATGGCTATCCCGGTGGGGCGGGCGCGCAGGGAGCAGAAGCTGCTCCGCGTATCCAAGCGTGAGGGCAGGGTAACGGCAAGGGCTTTCGGCAATGTCGCCTTTGTTGATCTTGTTGGGGATCATGGCTGGTAAGGTTTCTTTTCCCTGCCTTTTGTGGCAAACCGGGAAGGTCCTTTTAGGGGACTAACGCTTTTCAGGAGTCTTTTCATGTCGTCATGTTCCAATCAGGCCCCGCAGGGGCAGGCTACGATCCCCATGACCGCGGCCATGCAGAACAAAGTACTCACTCAAAATCTGAAGGATGTGCGCCACAAGCTGTTCGTCATGAGCGGCAAGGGGGGCGTGGGCAAGAGTTCCGTAACGGTCAATCTTGCCACTGCTCTGGCTTCGCGCGGCTTTACGGTCGGCATCCTTGATGTGGATATTCATGGGCCGAGCGTGCCCCGCCTGCTGGGGGCTTCCGCGTCCGTCATGGCTGACGAAAACGGCAAAATGCTGCCCGTTCCCTGCGGTGAGCGCATGTCGCTTATTTCCATGGATTCCTTCCTGAAGGATAAGGACACGGCGATCCTCTGGCGCGGCCCCAAGAAAACGGGGGCCATCAGACAGTTTTTGACCGACGTACAGTGGGGGGCTTTGGACTATCTGGTCATCGATTCCCCTCCCGGCACAGGTGATGAACATCTGACCGTGCTGGATGCCATCCCCGACGCTGGGTGTATCGTCGTGACCACGCCGCAGGAGATTTCCCTTGCCGACGTCCGCAAAGCGCTCGATTTCCTCAAGCAAGTACAGGCGCCTGTCCTTGGCATCGTCGAGAACATGAGCGGGTTGAGCTGTCCGCACTGCGGGAAGGACATCGATCTGTTCAAGAAGGGCGGCGGGGAGCAGCTTGCGAAGCAATATGAGCTTCCGTTCCTTGGCGCTATTCCGCTGGATCCCGCTACGGTCATCGCTGCGGATCGGGGCGTGCCGGTTGTATCCCTGACGGAAAACTCCCCGGCGCGTCAGGGGTTCATGGCCCTCGCGGACGCCGTTATCGCCGCGACCGAGGCCGAATAGGGACTTTCCGCACCCGATATGTTGCAAGGCGGATCAGGCCGCTCTGTCAGCCTGATCCGCCTGTTTTTATATTGCCTTGAACATGGGATAGTTATCCGAAGCAAAACCGCTGTGGCGGAGAATTCTGCTCTTTGCCTTTCACAATGGTTGTGCTATAGAAACCCAACAACTGTCGCCAAAAGCGGGTAATACTATGTTCAATTTGGCAAATCAGCTTACACTGGCCCGGATTTTTTTCGTCGTTCCTATCATTCTCCTGTTGTATTTTCCGGGGAAGATCACGTGCTTTCTTGCAGCGGTGCTTTTCGGCATCGCATCGCTCACCGATTTTCTTGATGGGCATATTGCCCGTAAGGGGAATATGGTTACGAGCTTCGGAAAGTTTCTGGACCCCCTTGCCGACAAGTTGCTTATCTGCTCCATCCTGATCATGTTCGTTGAGCTGGGGTGGGTTCCGGCGTGGGTGACTGTCGTCATCATTGGCCGGGAACTTGCCGTGACCGGCTTGCGCGCAATGGCCATTGATGAAGGCGTCGTCATTGCAGCGGACAAATACGGCAAGGTCAAAACCGTCATGCAGATCATCGCCATCGTTCCCCTCTTGCTCCATTATCCGCTTTTGGGCGTAAACGTGCATCTGATTGGAAATTTTCTGCTTTACATCGCCCTTGTGCTCACGATATTTTCCGGCCTGAATTACTTCTATAAGTTTTATGGCATCTGGCGGGAAAACGATCGGGCTGCATGATGAACGTACGAAGCACCGCAAATACATCTTCCAAAGCCACGCTTTGGAAAGTTTTTATTCTCATTCTGGCCATTATCGTCAACGTGGTTCTTGCCTCTCGTCTGTTGTGGGGGCCGCAGAGTCTCGTTTCGTATAGGGAGCTGGCTTCACAATACGCGGAACTGCTCAAGGAGCGCGACGGCTTTGATGTCGTTAATGCCGGGTTGAGCAGAGAAATCCGCCTCTTGCAGTCTGACGAGAAATATGTGGAAAAGATGATCCGGCAGCGGCTGAATTTCGTCCGGAGTAACGAAATTCTTTATCTTTTTACGGAAGATGCGAATGCGCGTGGAGCCCTGCCTCATGATGGAAAAAATTGAGTGGTATCAGGAAGTCCTCAAACTGGACCCTGATTCCAAGGTTTTTTTCCCGCTGGCGAAACTCCTGAGGGACTCGCAGCAGCCGGACAAGGCCATAGAGGTTTTGCGGGCGGGGCTACGGCATTCGTCTGTTTTTCTTGAAGCGCGCCTCCTGCTGATCCAAATTCTTTTCGAACAGTCGCGTGCCGGTGAGTGTTCTGAGGAACTTTCCACTGTAACGGGATTGCTGGAGCGCTACCCTGCCTTTTGGGAAGTGTGGGCTGAGTCCGTTTCGGAGAAAAACAGGGATCTGGCATTGGCCATCCGGCTGATGGCCTCGACTATACGCCACCCGGAACATTCTCTGAGTCTGATTTTAGAGAGTGGTTTGGGTATATTGCAGGACGTACGCCGCAGTTTTTCCTCTCCCCAATCAACCGAGGCTTGGGATTCCGAGCCCCCATGTGGTGTTTCCCACGAAGAAACGCTTTGCACGGTTACGCCCTCCGCGCAGGAGCTTTCTTCTTCTTCTTCTTCTTCTTCTTCTTGCACGGTACCCGTTGAGGACTCTTCCATTGCTGATGCGGAACTCCTTGAGAGTATGCTTGAGGAAAGCGCTCCTGTCCGAGAGCACCCTTCATGCGTGACGCCTTTTTTACCAAACAAAGCAAAATCAGTGCATTGGGTTGATCCTGATGAGGATTCAGACCTTATGGCTGACGAAAACCCTGAAGAGCCGACGCTGCGGACCCGTTCCATGGCTGACGTGCTCGCGGAGCAGGGGGACATTGTCGGTGCTCTTGAAATCTATCAGGAGCTTGAGGCCGCTGCGCCTACGCCGGAAGAAGCCAGAGAGCTGCACGATAGTGTCGCCGCATTGGTTTCCCGGATGGCCGGAAACGGTACGGAACCCGGAGAGCAGACGGAAATCGGAGAACCTTCGTATGGCGACGTGGGAGGGCAGAATCAGTTGATGTCCCTTCTGGAGTCGTTAGCGGATCGCCTCGAAGCACGGGCGCGCGTATAGCACGCCCGTTTACATTGGAGAGTTGTGTGTCCTTGCAGAGTTCCTTTATTACGACGGCCCTGATTGGCTCTTTGGTGTTCATCGGAGGCTGTTCCACGTTCGACAGCACATGGAAAAGCACCAAAGCTTTTTACGGTGAGTATATCAATCCCCCCGCCCAGATTGATTATGATGACAAAGGGGTATTGAATGACGCCGAAACGACGCTCGCCTCGCGCATGGTGGGCATAGACATCCAGCTTGAACAGCTCGAGCGGTATCTTCAGAACTCGGACAAGCCGCCGACGGGTGAATCCGTGGCGGTCCTTTTCCATCGCTTCCCGTGGCTCTCCGGCCTCGCGGCGGTGGACGCCAATGGCATGGTCCTCGCGCAGGAGCCCCCGGCGGCCATGAAAGAGCTTGATTTTGCGAAGATGCTGGAGCAGAAAGCCAGAGGCAACGAGTTGCGGGGCCTTCGTGGTTTGGTTGAGGATACGCCGCTTGGGCCCGAAGTGCTGACCGGCATTCCCATCTATTCCGGTTCGGAAATGTTGGGATTGCTTGTGGCCCATTTTGACATGCGGTCGCTGCTCACTTATACCAGCGGCGCTGAGGATCTTGTTGTGTTGGCGCCACAGGGGGTTTTGTGGCCGGGTCGTTTCGCGGTTGACGCCACGCCGCTGACGGGGCAGGACTGGAGCGAACTCACAAAAGATTCCACACATGGCACGGTTTCCAACAAGACCGGATCGTTCATCTGGATGGTACGTTTCCTCGGGACGCAGCCGATTGTGTTTGCGACGCCTTCGGAAGGGCATTTCCCCGAACAGCCCGGGCAATTGGATGCGCTATCCCATCCGGCGGCCTTCAGTTCTCAGGGCATGATGGCTCCGGTCACGGAATCCCATGTCATCGAAGGCGGAGACAGCAGCATTCTGACAGCGCCGCTTCCCCCCATTAAGGGGTTGGGAATGGAGGAGTCAGCCATTTCGGATTGATCGAGGCGCGTACATGCCCGCTTTTGATGGTTATTCAAAGGCGATTTCTTGATTCACTTTCAGATCGTTCACAGGACCCATAAGGAGGGCTCATGTCTTCTGAAATCACCGTCACCGAACATTTGCTTCTGCAGCAGCAGAGGGCTCCGCAGGCGACGGGCCACTTTACTGCGTTGTTTCATGATCTTGTTCTTTCGGCCAAAATCATAGGCCGCAGCGTAAATAAGGCTGGTCTGCTTGATGTTCTTGGCGGCACCGGGGATATCAACGTTCAGGGTGAGAATGTCCAGAAGCTTGACGATTTTGCCAACAGGGTTCTTTTGTACCGGATGGAGCGTTCCGGTGTGTTGTGCGCCATAGCTTCCGAAGAGAATGCGGAACTGGTGCGCGTTTCGGCGGCATTCCCCCGCGGGGACTACATGCTGGTCTTTGACCCGCTGGATGGCTCCTCCAACATTGATGTGAACATCAACGTCGGGACCATTTTCTCCATCTTGCGCCGTAAGCCCGGCCGTACCGGTGAAGTGCAGCTTGATGAAATCCTCCAGCCCGGTTCCGAACAGGTAGCCGCCGGCTATTTCCTGTACGGCACTTCGACCATGCTGGTTTACACGACCGGTCAGGGCGTGCATGGGTTCACACTTGATCCGAGCGTGGGCGAATTCCTGCTGTCCCATCCCGATATCCGTATCCCCGAGACTGGAAGCATCTATTCGGTCAATGAGGGTAACTGGAATCACTGGGACGACAAGGCCCGTGCCGCGATCGACTACTTCAAGCATCCTGACGATCCGAATGCGACTCCCTGTTCCGCACGGTACGTCGGCTCACTGGTTGCCGACTTCCACCGTACGCTCCTGTACGGCGGCGTGTACATGTATCCGCCGGACAGCCGCAAGGGAAAGAGCCGTGGGAAGCTGCGGTACCTGTGCGAAGCCTCTCCGTTGGCTTTTGTGGCGGAAAACGCTGGTGGTGCCGCGACCGACGGCCACAACCGTATCCTGGACATCACGCCGACCACGCTGCATGAGCGGGTACCTCTGTTTATCGGGTCCCGCAAGGATGTTGAAGCGATCAACGCTATTTACAAGAAGTAAATCCGCGCATGGCCGGATGCGGTCCGGCGGCGTGATAGACGGACGATCGACCTCAGGGCGTGTTCACATGCCGAGAACGGGTCGATCGTTCGTTTATCAGGGATATCTTTTTTATATTGAACACGATGGGTTGTCATGCTTTGTCTTGGTATCGAAACATCTTGTGATGAAACGGCGCTGGCGCTGGTCAGAGACGGGAAGTGTGTGGAATCCGTGCTCGCCACGCAGATGGATGTGCACGCCCTGTTCGGGGGGGTCGTCCCGGAGATCGCGTCCCGTGAGCACTACCGTTTTTTGGGCGCACTGTATGACGAGTTGATGCGCCGCACGGGATTGACTCTCGCAGACGTGGACGTCGTAGCGGTGACCCGCGGTCCCGGGCTCCTTGGGGCCTTGCTTGTCGGCGTGGCCTTTGCAAAAGGGCTTTCTCTGGCGGGCAACAAACCGCTCATTGCCGTCAACCATCTCCATGCGCATTTGTTGGCCGTCGGCCTTGAGCATGAGTTGCGGTATCCGCTGCTCGGACTGCTTGTTTCCGGCGGGCATACCCATATTTATAGGATAGACGCTCCGGAGTCTCTGGAACTGCTCGGGCATACGCTTGATGACGCTGCCGGGGAAGCCTGTGACAAGTTCGCGAAGATGCTGGGGCTGCCATATCCCGGCGGGGTATTGCTGGATCGTCTCGCCCAGAGGGGGACTTCCGATGCCCATCTGTTCCCGCGTCCGTACACCCATGTGGATAATCTGGATTTCAGCTTCAGCGGATTGAAGACGGCCGCGCTGACGTATCTCAACGAACACCCCGTGCTCGTGGAGGAGGGCAGGCGTGTCCGCGAAGCCGGTACCGACTCGGCCTCTCCCGCACTGTGTGATGTCTGCGCATCCTATATGCTGGCTGTGGCTGAGACGCTGAGCCTCAAGATGGAGAAGGCGTTTCACCGCGAGCGGCAAAAAGGGATCACCGGGATCGTCGTCGCTGGCGGTGTGGCCGCCAATACGCAGGTTCGGGCCGCGATGCATGTCCTTGCCGAGAAAGTGGGCAAGCCGCTTTTGCTGCCATCGAGATTTCTGTGTACTGACAACGCCGTCATGATCGCACATGCGGGCGAATTGCTGGCCTGTAAGGGATACGGACAGGGGCTGGCGTTCCCAGCCATTCCTCGCGGGCAAAAACTCCCCGATGATCTTGGGGAGTTGCGTGTACCGTTGCACTCTCTATAAGCAGCTTGAGCCGTTTTTCTCATATAGTGAATCTTTTCCACAGCATCTTGACACCCTGGGATCTCGCACCTACAATTGCTACGTTGGAGGCACTGCCTTTTCGCGTAAAAAAGTGCACCAGTTTGTTTCTTAACAAGCAACTTTCGTAAGGAGTCGGTAATGGCTACCCAAGTGAATGATTCCAACTTTGATGCCGTTGTGTTGCAGTCCCAGCTTCCCGTTCTGGTTGACTTCTGGGCCCCTTGGTGCGGTCCTTGCCGTGCCATCGGCCCCATCATCGATGAACTCGCCAATGAATACGAAGGCAAGTTGTCCGTGGTCAAACTGAATGTGGATGAAAGCCCCTCGACCCCCGGCAAGTATGGGATTCGCGCCATTCCTACCCTTATTCTTTTTAAGAACGGTGAAGTTGTTGAGCAGGTTACCGGTGCTGTATCCAAGTCCAGCATCGCGACCATGATCGAACAAAAGGCTTTGGCATGAAGCATTACGACGCCATTGTCGTAGGCGGCGGCCCCGCAGGGATCACTGCCGCCCTTTATCTCTGCCGTTCCGGGATTTCCGTGGCCCAGATCGAAATGCTTGCTCCGGGGGGACAGATCCTCAAGACGGAAAGCATCGAGAACTACCCGGGATTCCCTAAAGGGATCAAGGGATGGGAGATGGCTGATGCGTTCGCTGCGCATCTGGATGACTACGAATTGGACCGGTATAATGATGCCGTCCTCAAGATGGAGCAGGTTCCCGGCGGCTGGTCATTCAGCGTAGGGAAAGAGATCATCGTAGGGAAAGCTGTCGTTATTTGCTCTGGTGCCAATCCCCGTCCTCTGGGGGTACCGCGCGAAACGGAGCTTACGGGGCGGGGCGTTTCTTATTGTGCCTTGTGCGACGGCAACTTCTTCCGCGATCAGGTTGTCGCCGTGGTTGGCGGAGGAAACTCCGCGCTGGAAGAGGCGCTGTATCTATCCAGGATCGCCAGCAAGCTGTATCTGATCCACCGGCGGGAAGGTTTCCGCGCCGCCAAGGTCTATCAGGATAAGATTCACGCCGCTTCGGACAAGATTGAACTTGTGTTGGATACTGTGGTAACCGGTTTGATGGGAGAAGACTCGTTGCAGGGGCTTCATCTGAAAAATGTCAAAACCGATGAAGAAACACAGCTTCCTGTGGATGGAATGTTCGTCTTTGTGGGCTATGAGCCCCAAAACAGTTTCCTGCCTGCTGGTCTCGAACTGGACCCGCAGGGGTTCATTATCACTGATTGCGAGATGCGGACGAATCTGCCGGGACTCTTTGCGGCGGGGGATATCCGTTCCAAGATGTGCCGTCAGGTGACGACCGCTGTCGGCGATGGGGCTACAGCCGCTACGGCTGCCTTTACGTATCTTGAACAACTGGACGCCTAAGCATGTATTTTCGTCATCTAGTGCTGGCCGCATGTCTCTTGCTTCTTTCTGGATGTGGCATCATTGACTATTTCTTTCTGCCTCCGCCAGAAGATACGGCTCAGGAGCTTTACGAAGGCGCCAATGACGCCATGCAAGAGAAGAATTACTCGCAGGCCGCCCAGTACTATACAAAGCTCAAGGATAACTTCCCGTTCAGCCCTTATACGGTTGAAGCGGAATTGTCGCTTGGTGACGCTTTCTTCCTTGACGGAAAATACCCTGAGGCAGCCGAAGCCTATAAAGAATTTGAATCTCTTCATCCTCGCCATGAGGCTATCCCCTATGTCTTGTACCAGGTGGGGATGTCCAACCTGAAGAGCTTCATTTCCGTGGACAGGCCTACGACGTCGACACAGGAGGCTTTGGAATTCTTCGGACGATTGAGGGAGAGCTACCCGAACAGCGAGTATGCCCAGAAATCTGTCGAGGAAATGAAAAATTGCCGTCGGCTCCTTGCCGAACATGAGCTGTATTTGGGGGATGTGTTCTGGAACATGAACAACTATGGCCCGGCTTGGCGGCGCTATACGTACATCGTGGATAATTTCCCCGATGTGCCGGAAGTCAGTGCTCATGCAAAGGAAAAAGCTCTGTCCGCATACTATAGATATCGTGAGCAGCAGTCCCAGAAGGCCCGTGAGCAGATCCAAGGATCTTGGAAGCGCTGGTTTGATTGGCTCTAGCCGCTCTTTACGCTGAAAGAAAAACGCCGCCGGGATAATTTCCGGCGGCGTTTTTCTATGTGTGGAAAAGCGATAAACCTTGTTCCGCCGACAAAAGGCCGAGCTTCTCCAATTGCTTGTTAAGCATAAAAAAGTCCCCACTTGAATGTGGGGACTTTTCAAGGCACTCTTCTTCACTAACCGTTGATGCGGTCAGCGGGGATAATCGGAATGTTCTTGGCTTTCAGCACTTCGATGGCCTGATCGATACGATCGAAGCGGAAAATCATGGTAGCGCTGCCGCCGCCTTCCTGCACGAACGCATACATGTATTCCACATTGACGTTTTGGCCGGACAAGGCTTCAAGGATGTTGTTCAGTCCACCGGGCTTATCGTCCACTTCCACAGCGACAACAGCGGTTCTCCCAACGGTGAATCCCGCTTCTTTCATGATGTTGATGGCTTTTTCCGTATCGTTCACGATGAGACGGAGAATGCCGAAATCGGACGTATCGGCCAGAGAGAGGGCTCGGATATTGATTCCCGCTTCCGCCAGCGTTTTGGTTACCTGAGCCAACCGACCGGCTTTGTTCTCAAGAAAAATGGAAAGTTGTTCGACTTTCATGGTGGCCTTCCTTATATGCCTTGCGTTGCTGCCAGCCTCCATCGGAGGAGTGGAATTATTCTGACAGATATTGCCGAAAAACGCCAGCAAGGACTGCGCCTGAACTGAAATCGGAGCGGGCTATGCGGAAGGGGTTGTGTCGTCTTTTTTCTTTTCGTCTTTGGGAGTGATGTCTATTTCGTCGGGCTCCGAGCTGGCCCGCTTGAAATTGCGGATGGCCTTGCCAAGCCCGCCGCCGATTTCGGGGAGTTTCTTGGAACCGAAAATAAGCACTACTATAACGAGAATTAAGAGCAATTCTTGCATGCCGATACCGTACATAAAGGCCTCCGTTTTTATAGGACAGAGATATACCGATGGATCCCGGGCAGGTCAAGCAAAGGGCGTTGCATCCTTCTGTCCATCAGGGTACACAACAAAATGCCGTGGCGGGATGGAGGCCTTGACGAGGCCGGAAGGGCCGAAATCCGCAGAAGTGCGGATTACTGGAATCAATGGTAAGCACAGTACGCCTGTGAGGTTTAGAGGTCAAGATTGCAAGGCGGCTGCAAGAGAATTGTTATAAAGGATGTATCATGCAAAAAGAATCAGATGATTCTATTGTATATGTTCCAACGATGCACCGGGAATTCTTCCCTGAGGGGTTTTCGGGATGTGTTAAGCCTCTCTGGCCCGGGCTTTCGAGTCGCTATTGGGGACAACGAAATCCTGATGCATGGCACAAAATTTCTTTGCCCTATACCCCTACGGAGGCAGCGGCTTGTCTTGCGGAGCTGGCGCAGCTTGATGAGGCGGGTATTGCGGCCCTTTCGGATACGGCGGCCTCTTCCCGGTCCACGACTCAGAAAGTTTCACAGGAACGGGATGATTTGAAGTGCTTCGCTAAAACGGGAGAATGCCGAGAGGCCGGAAAAGATACGGTTTCAACAGACGATATGCGTCGCTGGGCGCAGCGTTTTCTCTTGCTGGGCTGGCTTCAGGAAGAACGGGTTTTGGAGATGGAGCAGCTCTCGGCGCGTTATCGCGCGGGGGCGGAGAAACTGGCGGCCCATCTGGGCACACGGGGTACCGAGACGGAACCTTCCGATGAAGATGGGGACATGCTTTCCGGCTTGCTTGGCATGATGCGGGACTTGGTTCCTGAGGATCCGGCTACGCTGTTGCCATCATGGTGTTTTATCTTGGATTTGTTAGCAGTTTTATTGCCGGAAGGAACGATTGCCTGCACGGCGGATCAGCGGATGGCAAAAGCGTTTGCGGAAGCTGGCATATGTCAGGAATCACTGTCTCCGGCGCTTCTGGCACGATTGCCTGAAGGCTGGCATGTGCCTGAAGGCTATGCCGTGACCTATGGCGAAGAGCCGATGTGGAAGCTGATCGGGAAAAAAGCGCCGCAATCGGACAGGCCATGGCTTGACAGATGGCAACTCGTGATTCTTTGTACAGCAGACGATGTGTTGGAGCAGGCATGATGCAATCCTCGGTGACGACATTGGCTTCTCTTCTTGAGAGGACATTTCCCGCAGGGCTTTCCGGCCTCATTTTCGACTGTGACGGGGTCATGGTCGATTCCCGGGATGTGAATATCGGTTATTATAACCTGCTGCTGAGGGAAGTCGGCAAACCTCCGATTACGCCGGAGCAGGCCGGGTATGTGCAGATGTCCACGGCGAAGGAGGCTCTTGAGTATATTTTTTCGCCGGAGGAGCTGAAGCTGTTGCCGGCCATTGCGGAGCGTTACCCGTATCGGGATGTCGCATTGCCGCAGTTGGAGCTTGAACCGGGGCTGGCGGATATGCTGCATTGGTTGCGTGAGCGGGGCGTCCGGCTCGGGATCCATACGAATCGCGGAAGCGGCATGTGGGATTTGTTGGCCCGCTTCAATCTGTGCGAAATGTTTGATCCTGTCATGACAGCCGAGATTGTTCCGTCAAAACCCGATCCCGCCGGGGTTCACCGTATTCTTGAAACATGGAAGTTTGGTCCCGAGTCGGTAGGATTCATCGGCGATAGCGCTACGGATGCCGCCGCGGCACAAGGCGGCGGAGTTCCCTTGCTGGCATACAACAGCCCGGATTTGCCCGCGGCTGTGCATGTCGACAATTTTGCGCATCTGCGCAGTGCGTTGGAGCGGCTTCCCCGGTTGGGCCGTACTTAAGAAGAACGCCCTTTACACTTATCTTCTAGGAGGTAACATGTTTGTGCTTGGCAATATCCTCTTCGCCGTAGCGCGGGTTCTGGATACGCTTTTAACTTTGTACTTCTGGGTTGTCATCATTTCCGCCCTGCTGACTTGGGTCCGGCCTGATCCGTATAATCCAGTGGTCCGCACGCTGAATGCCTTAACCGAGCCCGTCCTGTACAGGATCCGCAAATGGCTTCCCTTTACCTATATCAGTGGGTTGGACTTGTCCCCCATCGTGGTGCTCGTCGCCATCCAACTGGTACAGTCCATCGTGGTCCGTTCCCTGTTCCAGTATGCGGCCATGTTGTAGTAAACCGTGAAAAACGGAAAGGGGGACTGGCCGTCAGGAAAGGAAGAAAGCGCCTTTCCGGGGGGCCGCCAGGAATTGCCATTCCCTTTCCTCGTTTTTTGGGCTATGCATTTAAGGAACGGTAACGCACAGCGTCGCGTTCCAGTGTCGTTTTCAAACCTCTATGTATTGGAGAAAGTCTTATGGAACAGCGTGAGCTTCTTCTTCTGGAAAAGTACGCCGCCGTCAATCCTGAACTGAAAGAACTCTGGGAAGACCATATTCTTTATGAAAAGCAGGTAGAAAAGCTCGAAGCCAAGGCCTATCGCACGCCTACGGAAGAACAGACGTTAAAACAGCTGAAGAAACAGAAGCTTGAAGGGAAGACGCGTCTGCACGCCATCCTCGACGGCTATAACGAACAGGAAGGCAACTAATGTTGTGCACCGGGGCCAGGATCCTTTTGGAAAGTTTGAAGCGTGAAGGCGTTGACCTTTTCTTCGGCTATCCCGGCGGGGCTGTCATTGATATCTATGATGAGCTGTCCAACCATCCGGATCTACGCCATATTCTCGTGCGGCATGAGCAGGGCGCTGTCCATGCCGCCGACGGCTATGCGCGGGCTTGCGGAAAGGTTGGGGTTTGTCTCGCTACGTCCGGCCCCGGTGCGACCAATACTGTGACGGGGATTGCTACGGCCTACAGCGATTCCATCCCCATGGTTATTTTTACGGGGCAGGTGTCCACGCCGCTCATCGGGAATGATGCATTTCAGGAAGTGGATATCATAGGGATCACCCGTCCCTGTACGAAACACAACTTTTTGGTCAAAGACGTCAAAGATTTGGCCGAGACTGTCAGGAAGGCCTTCTATCTGGCGCGCTCTGGACGCCCCGGGCCTGTGCTTGTCGACATTCCTAAGAACATCCAGCAGGCAAGCTGCGAATTCGTTTGGCCGGAAGATGTGGTGATGCGGTCATACTGTCCCACATTCCGGGCCAATCTGAATCAGCTCCGGCGGGCGATGGACGTTCTCGTTACCTCCAGAAAACCGCTTATCGTGGCTGGTGGTGGCGTGATCATGGCCAATGCCGCAGAGGAACTCTGCACACTGGCCCACCTCATGCACGCTCCGGTCTGCTCCACGCTGATGGGGCTGGGGGCTTTCCCCGGTGATGATCCGTTGTGGATAGGTATGCTCGGTATGCATGGGACCTTCGCGGCAAACCGCGCCGTGACTCAGGCTGACGTCATTCTGGCCGTTGGAGCCCGTTTTGATGACCGCGTCACGGGAAAATTGTCCCAGTTCGCTCCTAACGCGCGAATCGTGCACATCGACATCGACCCGACGACTTTGAGAAAGAATGTCCGGGTGGAAGTGCCGGTTGTGAGCGATGCACTCAGTGCCTTGCAGGGCTTGCGTTCCATTTTGGAGTCCGGTCATGCCCAGAAGGACTGGGCGGGCGATCATGCGGACTGGATGGGGCAGGTGCTGGAATGGCAGAAGGAGCATCCGCTTTCCTGGGCCAAGGGCGATGTGCTGAAGCCGCAGCAGGTCGTCGAGCGCATGTATGAAATCACGAAGGGCGAAGCCATCATTACCACGGAAGTGGGGCAGAACCAGATGTGGGCGGCCCAGTTCTATAAATATCATAAGCCGCGGACGTACTTGACTTCAGGTGGCCTCGGCACGATGGGATACGGGCTTCCCGCCGCAATCGGAGCCCAGATGGCTTTCCCGGATCGCCTTGTTGTCGATGTCGCGGGAGACGGTTCCATCCAGATGAACATCCAGGAGCTGATGACGGCTGTCGAAAATGGGCTTCCCGTCAAGATCCTCATTCTGAACAACCGCCATCTCGGCATGGTTCGCCAGTGGCAGGAACTTTTTTATGATGCCAACTACGTCGCCACGGACATGAAGGGGCAGCCCGATTTCGTGAAGCTGGCGGACGCGTATGGCGCGGAAGGTTATCGCATTACGACGGAAGAAGAGCTTGAGGAGCTGTTGCCCAAGGCTCTGGCTTCACCGAGGACCGCTGTTATTGACGTGCTGGTGGACAGGGAAGAGAATGTTTCTCCCATCGTGCCGGCCGGGGCCTCGCTGGACGAGATGTTGATCGTATAGGTGTTGCCCTCTTGGGTGAACTTTAACAGCTCTTGGAGGAAGAATGCGGCGCGTTTTGTCTGTACTTGTTGAGAATGAACCGGGTGTCCTCTCTCGTGTGGCGGGATTGTTCAGCGGTCGCGGTTTCAACATCGAGTCGCTTAATGTGGCCCCCACCCTTGAGGACGGGGTTTCTCTCATGACCATCACCACCAGCGGCGACGAACAGATCATCGAACAGATCGTCAAGCAGTTGCGCAAGCTGGTGACGGTCGTCAAGGTCGTCGACTTTTACGGGATGGCCTATGTTGAAAGGGAAATGATGGTCATCAAGGTCCACGCTGAAGAATCCAAGCGCGGCGAGGTGCTCCGCATAGCGGACATTTTCCGCTGCAAGGTCGTGGACGTGAGCCTTACCGACCTGACGCTGGAAGCAACGGGCGATCACTCCAAGTTGCAGGCGATTATCCAGTTGCTACAGAAATTCGGCATTAAGGAGCTTGCTCGCACGGGGACGCTCGCTGTCCGGCGTACTATGCAGAGCGACGACATCTAAACGATTTTGAAAGTGGCCCGCAGAAATTTTCGCGGGCCGCTTCTTTTTTGGCGTTTATCTTTCGAAATGTTGTTTCTGGGCTCGAAAACAGCCGCAGCAGACTGGATTTCCCCCTTTTTCCGTATATCCGTTATGTTTTTATGGAGAGGGGGATATTGCCAGTCTCTGTGCTCTTGTGTATTTTGAGCTTTCGAGCAATCCGCTTTTAGGCGCATGCCCGCAGGTGATTCTGGGACGGTCCGCGTTGGGCCGTGTTTTCGGAATGTTTGGAGTTACCAGTTAAGGAGAGAACATGAAAGCCTTCTATGAACAGGACGCGAACCTGGATTTTCTCAAAAACAAGACCATTGCCGTTATCGGTTACGGCAGCCAGGGCCATGCGCATGCCCAGAATCTGCGTGATTCCGGCCTCAACGTGATTGTCGGTCAGCGTTCCGGTGGTGCCAACTACGCTCTTGCCAAGGAACACGGCTTTGCCCCCATGTCCGCCGCGGAAGCTGCCGCTGCCGCCGATGTGATCATGATCCTGCTGCCCGACCAGCATCAGGCCCGCGTGTACCGCGAAGACATCGCTCCGAACCTGAAGCCCGGCAAGTCTCTGGTGTTCGCTCACGGCTTCAACATTCATTTCTGCCAGATCGAACCCCCGAAGGACGTGGATGTGTTCATGGTGGCCCCCAAGGGGCCCGGGCATCTGGTTCGCCGCACCTTCACGGAGGGCGGCGGGGTTCCCTGCGTGTTCGCCGTCCATCAGGACGCCACCGGTGAAGCCACCCAGAAGGCGCTGGCCTATGCCAAGGGTATCGGCGGGACGCGTTCCGGTGTGATCGAAACCACCTTCAAGGAAGAAACCGAAACCGACCTCTTCGGCGAACAGGCCGTCCTGTGCGGCGGTGTGACCGAACTGATCAAGGCCGGTTTCGAAACGCTGGTCGCTGCCGGCTATCAGCCCGAAATCGCCTATTTTGAATGCTGCCACGAGATGAAGCTCATCGTTGACCTCATCTATGAAGGCGGCTTCGGCAAGATGCGTCATTCCATCAGCGACACTGCCGAATTCGGCGATTACCGCACCGGCCGCCGCATCATCACCGACGAAACCCGCAAGGCCATGAAGCAGGTCCTGAGCGAAATCCAGGACGGCACGTTCGCTCGTGACTTCATCCTTGAATGCGGCTGCGGCTACCCGAGCTTTAAGGCGAAGCGCCGTATCGAAAACGACCACCAGATCGAACAGGTGGGCGGCAAGCTGCGTGCCCTTATGCCTTGGCTGAAGAAGTAAGTTCTGAAGCGACTGTTTGATAAAAAATCCCCCAAGCGTCTGTTTGGGGGATTTTTTCTATTCGACGGATCAGGATTTTTTAGGCGCTTCGTTCTTGTGTTCCGAAAACCATTTGCACTTATGGATACACCACCACGGAGTCACGATGAACCGGCCATCGGCCTTTGTTTTCCTGTCTGGGTGGGCACCACTCGTCGCACAGTCCAGAGAGCACAACATCAGGGCTTGGCATCGCTCTCCGTGGGGGCAACGGTGTAGTTCTTCCTCTTCGGGCATGGGCAAGGGCATCTGTCTATCTCCTCGTTGGCGGTATCGAAAAGAAAGCGGGCCGATACCGTATCCAACTCAGGATACCGGAGAGCCGGGAAGAGGGCAAGCTCACAGGTATGACCGCATTTTCTTCATCGCGTTTCCAATGGATTATCGGGAAGCAAAAGGATTCGCCTCTGAGCAGGAGTGACTCTCGGAATCGGCTCAGGGGGGAGAATATGTGGAAGCTGGAACTTCATGAATGAATCGGCGCGAGTACCAAGCAAAACCCGCTTCGGCGGATAAAACGAAAGGGCCGGAAACGTTTCCGGCCCTTTTCTGTATGGACAGTGCTATGAAGCGCAAAGGCGTCCGTTTTTGACAAAGGAAGAGAGGGACCGTTCCGAGAATATCCGGTATCCCTCCGCATGATCGGCTTCAATGCGGACGTTGCCGAGCTGATCCAACATACGCTTCCTGATGCAGAACGTAAAACCGGAAACTTCCGTGGTCACATCGTCCTCTTCCGGTTCATCCAGAATCAATTCCAATGTCGGGCTGTGGCAGCAGCTACATCCGGGTTCAATGCGGAACGTACGTTCGGTACGTCCTCTTAGGCGCTTCAATTCGTCAAGTACCGCTTCGGATAACGTGATCATATTCGCCTCATTTTATAATGTACCGTGGGCGAAGAACCACACGGCATGTACCTCATCTTCAAGAGCCGTATTGTCCTTTTCTAGGGCAACTGTTTGGAAACTTCATGACGGTTTTCCGATAGTTGCGCGTCGTGTCGGTTGCGCCTGTTTATAGAGACAATACCGTTCAGATCAAAGGCGGTGCTTTCCATTCCCGCGAAGAGGCTGAGGCTTTGCCAGACCCTACACAGACAGGAAAGCGCATTCCATGCACCTTGCGGAGAGTCGTCAGGTAAAGGGCTGAGTATTCATGGAGTATATGGGTAAAAGTCAGTAAAGAGAGTGTGTAATGCTTATCTGGCCTAGGACGTTTGAACCCGCTTTGAGAATAGGTTCTCATAACCTTTTCTTATAAAGGGTACGAGACGAAAACAGGCGTGTCAATAATGCGTTGTAAGAACGATCAGCCAAAAACGAAAAGAATGAGGACGGTGGAAGTCTGTTGCAAAGCATAAACAAAAATGTTGCCCCGGAAATCTATCCGGGGCAACACAGCAGGCGGACGGCAATGGAAAGGTGAACGGGAGAACCAACAGAAGGCTCCCTCCATTTCCGAGCGAGCTACATCAGGCCGATACCGTTCCAATAGGGTACGGCAAGCACAACGACAAAGATCCCTACGATGAGCATACGGATCGCCAAAGCGGTCACGATGTGGCGGAGCAGGACCCGTTCAGTGATGAAAATGTAGAGGAAGTAAACGGCTTCATACGGGAAGATGTACTGGTCCAGGCCAAAGTTGAATGCATAGAACAGCGGGAGCGGGTTTACGTTCATGGCCGTCCCCAGCTCCCCGAAGGCGGGCGTAAACGCGGCCGTCGCCGCAAGCGGGGTCAGCAGGAAGTTGATGACGACCCCGGCGACATAGGCGCATACGACGGACATGGTTTCGCCCCATCCCTGAAGCAGAGGCACGATGCTCGCCACGGCCCACTTGTTCGCGCCGACGCTGCCGCCCACAAAGCCGATAGCCATACAGCCCGTGATGAACACGAGGAATACGATATTCAGGTTGCTGAAGCTCTCGCGGTCAAGGACATTGATGCCGGGCAGGTAGCTCAGGAGCGCCAGCACGCAACAGACGTATACGGGATCGATATGGGTCAGAGGTTCCAGCATGAAGCCGAGAATGATGCCGAAAACGAGGACCAGCAGTTTGATTTCACGCGGCTGGATGGGGCCCATTTCACGGCAGCTTTGCTCGATGAACGTGGAGAAGTGCGCTCCGGAGACGAGCGTCTCGCGTCCCTTTACGATATAGACCGTCGCCATCGACAATGCGTAGTATATCAAATTGATGAATGTTGCCTGATAGGCATAGTCCCAGAAGTTGACGGTCTTGTCCGTCCCCTTGAGCATCATCCCGAAGGCCCAGATGAAGGATTCCGAGGAGTGCAGGAACATGAACTGCGGGGCCGCCGCCGCAAAGAAAGCCATCATGACGATGGTGGACGACATGCGGGACTTGGCGTCGAGCTGGAGCGCTTGGATAATGCCTACGGCGATGGCGCAGAAGATGACGACGCGGGCGAGGATGGAAGGAAGGATGACGACGAGCACGAGCCCGGCGAGGAAGAATCCCGCCACAAGGCCGTTGAAGGAGCCGCCCGTCAGCTTGAGACATCGCAAGGCCAGCCGCTTGGCCAGTCCCGTCTTTTCCATGCCTTCACCAATGATGACCGCAGCGAAGCTCAGCCACGGGAGCACGGTGGCCCACGGCCCGAATACGACTTCGGCATCCGCCACGCCGCAAAGGATATAGGCGAACGTGAGCATCGCCGCCACGCCGATGGCGGGGAATACATTGAGTGCCCATGCTATGATGGCGGCGCTGGTAAGCCCCATGTACAGCGGGAAATGCGGCGAGAGGTCTTGCGGGGAAAGGGCGTAGACGCCGCAAGGGATAAGCAGGGTCATGGTCCATTTGAGAGCCTGAACGGGATTCATAACGACCTCTGTTGGTATGAGGGAAGAACGGCTTGACCGGACAGGGAGTGAGGCGTTTACCGGGGATATGCTTTGGAATGGTTGGCGGGACTCTGGAAAACAATTGGGGCGAAAGGGCCGTGTGACGGGGCCGGGGAGGCTGTCTCCCCGGCGTGTTGCCTATTTCAGGCGGTCGCGCCATGCCGTGCGGGGCGTGCCGTCTTCCTGCCAAACGCGAAGGAATTTGTCGCGGAGCAAAGGGTTCGTGAAGGTGAAATCGGCCCTTAAATGGCGTCCCCGGCTTTCTTTGCGCTCACGTGCCGCAATCATGAGCGCTTCGCCGAGATCGAGCAGGTTGAGCACTTCCGCAGCGCGCATCAGTTCGTGGGCATCGGATACCGACATTTCCTTATTGATCTTTTTTCGCAGGTCGCCGATATATTTGATGCCTGCCGTCAGCAGCGTATCGGAGCGCAGGCGGTGCGGGCCGCAGTCCGCGTATTCGGTCATGATCTGCTGGAGAGCGAAGTTCGCTTCCTGCCATGACGCGCCGCCGCTGCGTTCATACAGGCCGCTGAAGAATGCCATGCGCTCCTGGCAGAAAGGCGCACCATCCACATCGGCGGGCTGACCGAGCGTTTTGTAGTCTCCCGCGTGATGCCCCGCGATCCAGCCGTAGACCGCCGCAGCGCCGATGTCGCCGCTGATGTTGCCCATCATGTCGCCCGCCGCGAACAGGCCACGGATATTGCTCTCGCCGTTGATGTCGATTTCAATGCCGTTGGTACAGAGGTTGGCTTCGTACTGCCCGAATTCCACGGCATGTTTGCCGGGATCGATGCCTTCCTTGTCCATATAGTCGAGCAGCGCGGTGAGCCCTTCGCACCGCATGGCCCAGCGCATGTGCTCGAGGTCTTCCGGACTCGCGCCGGAGCAGTCCATATAGGCGGGGCCCGTGCCGTTGAGCTTCAGATCGGTAAAGGCGGACGCCCAGATGTCGCTGGTCATGTCGCCGGTTTCCACGTTGGGCTTGGTGATGAACGGGCCGATGGGCTTGCCGTTGGGATACCGGTAGACGCCGATCCATGTGGCCTTGCCACAGCGGGCGAGGAAACGGGGCCCGGCATGGCGGTAGGTCTTTTCCATATTGACGAGATGGGCCCCCAAGCGCCACGCCTGTGCGATGGAGTCACCGGTTCCGGAAGGGCACATGTTCGTGTTGAACATCTGGCTCGGCGTGGGATCGGTCGTGAACAGGCGGCTGACGTATCCCGTAGCGACCACTACGGCTTTGGCCTTCACGATGCGATAGGACGGCTCGTCGGAGGAAATATCGAGGGCCAGAGCGCCGGTGATGCCGTTATCGTCACGGAGCAGTTCCAGCACAGGCGAGTGGTTGACGATACGGACGCCTCGTTTCTTGGCCTGTTCCGTGAGCACCTTTTTTTGATTGTGGCCGTCATACTTGAGGAAAATTTTCGGACGCCCCGGATAGGCATGGCCTTCGAAGTGGAAATCCCCGGTGGGCTTCATGTTGATGCCCCAGTCATTCCACATGTTGACGATCGTGGGGCTGGTTTCCAGAAAACGCATGACAAGCGGCGTGTCGTTGCTGGTGGCGTTCTGGCTGTCCATAAATTCTTCATACACCACATCGATGGTGCCGTGCTTCTCCGGGATATAGCAGAGAAAATGATCGTTACCCGTGGCTCCCGCCCCGCTGCGCTTCGTGTTGGCCTTATCCAGCAAGGTTACGCTCGCGCCTTTGTCCGCCGCCGCAATAGCGGACATAAGTCCGGCGATGCCGCCGCCGACGATGAGAACGTCCGATTCCAGCCTTTCTTTGATGGGGATCATGATGATTGCCTCCGAGTGATAAAAGGATGCTGATGCTGCGGGGTTATTCTTTGGGTTTGAGGGAATCGGAGTCCACATAGAGCAACATGTGCGTCAGAGGAAGCCGGAGTTCGATCGCCTTGGCCCGGCAATCAAGAACACAGGCGTTGCAATGCCAGCATTCATAGGGGCGGCGTACTTCAGGAATTTTGTCTTTCTTGGGATCGTGGCGAAAGACTTGGAGCGGGCACACGTCCGCACACATGCCGCAACCAATACATTTGGTCCTGTCGATGACTGGGGGCATATTCGTTTCCTCCTGAGCAAAACGGTGTTTTCCGAAGTTGGGGCATCATGAGATGCCTTTGTGTGTTCTTTCTTTCACAATACGGGTGAGTGCGACTATCGCATATGCGACAAAACGCAAAAAAAAGCCCGTCATGAAGAATGACGAGCTTTTTTGTTGTTTTATATTATACTGAAATAATTTAGTTAAAATAAAAACAAACTAAATAGATATTTTTTCACGAAAAGGCGGGCTTTACAGGTGCGCCATATGGCGCAGCCGTTCCATATCAATGATTTCCACGCGGCGGCAGGTAAAGCAGGCAATGATGGCTTCCTGTTTGAGGTGCTGGATTGCCCGCGCCAGCGTAGCGCGATGGACGCCGAACACGGAAGCGAGCTGTTCCTGCGTCATGCCGAGAGGGAACTCGTCGGAACCCCGTTCAAGGCTGAGGGAAATAAGAAAGCGGCTGAAACGGGTGACGAAATCATCCATAAGCATGTCAGTGAGATACGTATGGTAGGTGAGGACCAGCGTGCCGAGCAACTCGATAACGGAAAGCATGAGGTTGGGATACCGGGCGGCGAAAACGGCATCATGCAGTACCTTTCCCGGAATTTGCCAGATCACGGCGTCGGTCATGCACCGATACTGGCCGGATGCCTCATGCCGGGTGGCCGCGGGAGCGAGGTTGAAGATGCTTCCCGCTTCAAAGGAAACGACCGAACGCATCCTGCCGTCGATCGTGTCGAAAACCACATGGACTTTCCCTTCATCAATATAAAAGAGATCGAAACAGGTTTCGCCCTCAACCTTGACGATGCTTCCGGCGGAGTGGCGCTGCTTGGTACCAAGATGCAGTATTTCGTGCCATGCCGTAGCCATATTTCCGATCTTTGGAACGGCAAAGGGGGCGAACAGGGGCAGCTTGCCGGACGAAACGGGGATACTGTCGTGCTTGGCCATGATTGCACCTCCAGAGTATAAAGTGTGCAATAGTCCCGAGTGGAAAACAAGGGCCCGGCCTTAACGGAGCGGGAGTTCCTTCGGGGCGGATGCTGCCAGTGGTTGCTGAGCGCGCCGGAGGCCGCAAAAAACCGTATTCCGGCCGCTCCGTTTTTTTACTGCGAATTCAGTGAGAAAAAAGGACATCGCATGGTGATGAAGATGCGAAGAGTGCGGGAGGGCGCTTGAGAGAATTTTTTTTGCTCTTAACATTCTCTTCACGCCCTGTGCAGCATGATAGCTTCACCAACGAATGAGAACCCCCATAAAGGAGTATCCGTATGCGTTACATCATGGCTTTGCTGCTTTCTTTGGCTTTGGCAGTTCCCGCTTTCGCGGGTTTTGAGGGACCTAATGCCAGTACTGGCGGATTCGCTGGCCCCGGCCCTCAGACCATTACGAAAGCGGCGCAGGTACAAAATGCCCTTGATGATACCCCCTGCACGCTGGAAGGGAATATTCTGGAACGCCTCAGCAAAAACAAGTATGTATTTCAGGATGACTCCGGAAAGATAACGGTAGAAATCGGCCAGCGGATCTTTGGTTCCAATAGGGTAACGCCGGAGACGCGGGTGAGGCTGACGGGCGAGGTGGATCACAAGAAGCAAGGGCGCGCCAATGAAGTGGACGTGCGGTACCTTGAAATCGTGAAGTAGTTCGTTCGGGAAGGCGGGCGCGGAGATTCTCTGTGCCCGCCTTTTGTTTATGGGCATTGCCGGAAGACCGTTTGCAGGAAGCGGAGGAGCGCATGGAAGCAGGCCGGATACGTGCACTGATTATTGAAGACAACCAAGATATTACCGCAAATCTGTACGCGTTCCTCGAACCTCTCGGCTATGAGCTCGACTGTTCCGCCAACGGCCATATCGGACTGGAGATGGCGGTGGCGGGTACCTTTGACGTCATCGTGCTGGATATCATGCTTCCGGGGATGGACGGGTTGGCGGTGTGCCGGGCTTTACGGGAAGATCATGTCGATCCGACGCCGATTCTCATGTTGACGGCCCGTGATACGGTTGCGGATCGTGTGACGGGGCTTGATTGCGGAGCTGACGACTATCTGGTCAAGCCGTTTTCGATGAAGGAACTGGACGCCCGGTTGCGTGCGCTGGTGCGCCGCGCGCGGGGGCGGCAGACCCGCAGCGTCTTATGTTGGGAAGACATTGACCTTGATCCCGCAGCCCACAGCGCAACCCGGAGCGGGGTGCCCCTGCGTTTGAGCCCAACAGGGTTCGTCATTTTGGAGACATTGCTGCGGGCCGCTCCGGCCGTCGTCCCCAGAACGGAACTTGAACAAGCCATCTGGGGGGATTTTCCGCCGGACAGCGATGCCTTGCGTACCCATATCCATGAATTGCGCCAGAAGCTGGATAAACCGTTTACCTGTCCGCTTCTCAAGACGATCCCGCATGTAGGCTATACGTTGGTTCGGCATGAATAAAACACCGTCGTCTCTTAATGGACTCTGTGCCGGTTGCAGCGCCTTGTGGCGGGCAATATGCCTTTTCCGTCCGCTGGCGGCATTGCGTGATCGGGTGGCGCGGCGAGTCAGGACACGTTCGCTCAGCAGGCGCATCGCGGAGGCGTTCCTCGTCTTGACGCTGGTCACCGGAGGGATATTCAGCCTGAGCGCCTACCTTTCGTATGACTATGCGATTACGCATGTCATCCGGTGGCATATGGAACCGATCATGCATGTGCTCATAGCCGCTGAGGAAGGGCGCACTCTCCGTAAGGGAGAAAGGCTTTCCGTAGACAGCGAGCTGCTTGCAAAGGAACTGAAGGTAAAATGGTACGTCGGGGAAGCCATTCCTGATGATTTGCGTCCGGAGCGTTCCAAGGTGCGTGAGCTCGTGCGCATCAAACGGGATCGCTATGCCATGACATACCGGGACAAGGAGGGGCAAGAGTACGCCATTGTCGGCAAGATCAAGGACCTTGACGACTTGGAAGAGGTGATGGCCGATATTGCGCTGGCATGTGTCGCGGGGAGCCTGATCGGGGCGGGATTGCTGGCTTATTGGTTGAGCCGCCGGCTGGTCTCGCCGCTTGTCGAGCTGACCGGCAGGGTCAACCGGGGCGAAGCACTGGATGACACCCTATTGTGTTCTCGGGATGACGAGGTCGGAGAGCTGGCGCGGGCGTTCGCAGGGAGGGAGCAGGCCTTACGGGAGTTTTTGAACCGGGAACAGCTGTTCACTGGGGACGTCAGCCATGAGTTGCGCACTCCGCTGACCGTATTGCAGGGCGGGGTGGAGATTTTGGAAAGCCGCTTGAGCGGAGATGACAAACTGCTTCCGATTGTGGTCAGAATGCAGCGGACTGTTGCGTCCATGACGGCGATGGTCGGTACAATGCTGCTTCTTGCGCGTAAGCCGGAGCAGTTGGAGTTCCGGCCTTTCGATCTATGTGTGCTGGCGAGGCAGGAGGAGGTGGAGATCCGGGAGCGCTTGCGAGGGAGGCCTGTCACCTTTTCCAGTCTGTTGCCCGACCGGCTGACGGTTTTGGGAAGCCCTGAGTTGGCCGCCATGGTTTTGCACAATCTGCTCGACAACGCATGTCGCTATACCGAACAGGGCCGCATTCTGTTGGAGTTCCGCGCGGAGGAAATGCTTCTGACGGATACCGCTCCCGTCATCGATCCTGATGTGCGCGCACGCATGTTTGAACGGGGCGTACGCGGGACCAGCAAAAGCCCCGGAAGCGGGCTGGGGCTCTCTCTTGTGCTGCGCGGCTGTGAACGCTTGGGCTGGAAAGTGGCGCACGAGCATTGGGAAGGCGGAAACCGTTTTCGTGTGCGCTTCTCTTAAGGATAGGATTCGGATGCCGTGGATGCGACATCCTAAGGAAATACACTGATGAAGCCTTTCGAGAATGAGCTAGGCCGAGAGGGTATCGGTTATGGTCGCTTTGGGTGGCAGAAGCGCCGCTGCCGTGATGGGGGAAATGGAAAGGACGGGAGAGTTCCCGCCCTTTGTCTGAGTCATGTCTCTCCCGAAGGTGTTTCGGCTGAGAATACTGTCGTTCTTTGAAGGGTGTACCCCAAGAGAAGGGACATTCATCAGGGACGGGAAGGAGCCCCCTCCCGGCTGGCCTCGGGCTGGAGCCCCGTATAGACTTTGAACGCTTTCTCTTTGGCGCGAAGGAATAAAGGCGTCAGGGGAACACGCGGCATGGTGTCGATGCAGAGGCCGAGATATGCCCCGATGGGCAGCGGCGTTTGCAGGCTGTTGATCTTCCCCCAAAGCCCTTCTTTCTTCCATGTGTTTGGCGGGCCAAGCAATACGGATCGGAAGGATAGGGTGGCCTTGGGACGGATTCGCCTGACCATACGGGCCAGCGACCAGAAATTCAGGTTATGGCGTCTGTACCGGTACTCAAGGGTGGGACGGTGCAGGCGCCTTTGTATCTGATAGAGTGAAAAACTGTTCATAAAACCGATGATGACGCCGCGATGGGAAACTCTGATGGCTTCGCGCAGTACGTCTTCCGGGTTGTCCACGTATTCCAACACGGTGAGCAGAGCTGCGTAATCGAATTCTTCATCGTCGAAAGGGAGATGTTCCGGGCGGCCCAGCTGGAATTCAGCCCGGTTCCCCAGCCGTTCCCTCGCCATGTCGAGCAGGTCAGTACCGGTATCAAGCCCCGTGACATCAAATCCATAGTGCCAGAGCATCTCCAAAAAGATACCCGCTCCACACCCTATGTCCAGAAGCGTATGCCCGCGCCGGGGCCACTGAGAGATCAAGTGTTGAAAAAGGCGGTTTTCCTGAGTGATGGCATAGGTTCCCTCAGGGGTTGCATACCAGTCATGCAGGAATTGGGCTGTTTCGGCGTTCCACATCTTTGCCTCCACGTTCTGTATTCATGAAAACAGAGTATCCTTTTGGTGGAGTGCAGGAAAGCCCCTTACTCTGCGGACGGCCAGATGCCGCATGGCCTTGCCGGTGCATAGCCCGCCCTGAACGCCTCTTCGAGATCCGAAAAGCGGATTTGATTTTTTTTAGAAATGTTGGTCGTGCGCAGACATGCTTTGGAGAAAAAACGTTTGCTGTTCCTATTGCCGATGTAGGGCTCCTGAGCCTGAGGGCGGGTCAGGATGAACCCCCAGTAGCCCGCGCGCTTGTCCAGTGCGTCCTTTTGAGCCGCAGTCAGGCGGCGTACCAACTGGCTGGGGAGGTTCTTGTGCGCGTAAAAAGAGGCCATGCCCTGCTGGAGAAGCTGTTCATTGAGGGAGCGCCCGTCGGGAAGGATGATTTCCGCGACAAGCCTTTGATACCGATCTCGGGATGCCCCGGGAAGCGGGATGACCTTGACCCGCTGTTTCCGTGTCCGTTCACAGGTGAAGCGCTCTGCCTCGCGGGCATAATACTGGGGCGGAGTATCCTTGGAGCCTTTCTCAGGCGTATCGACTCCGGCAAGCCGGACGCGCTGTCCCGTATCAAGTACAAATGTGTCCCCGTCTGTACACTGCGTCACGGTGGCTGAAAACAAGCCGTCCGCATGGGCGATGGCCGTCTGAAAAACGAAAAAAGCCGTCACAAGGACGGCGGAAAGCATTTTGGCAAGAGTGTGCATCAAGCGTCCGCGAGCCAGCCGGAGAGGGCGTCCACGATCTTGCGAGCCTGTTCCGCGCTGGATATGTTGAATTTGGACTTTTGGCGGTATTCGCCCCCTGACTTCTGATAACGGCGGATAGCATACTTGTCCGGACCGTATTCGCCTGTTTCCGCGTCGAGTTCCTGATAGCGGAAAAGGATTGTCGTCCATGCCCCCTTGGAGAGGATGACCTTGTCCAGTTCCTTGATGAGGATCTGCCCGGATTCTTCGTATTCAATAGTGATTTCGTCTGGTGTGCTGCTCATAACAGTCCTTTCGCCACGCTGTTGCGCACAGTGGCTTTTAAAATGAAGGTTCCTCCTAACGTGTTTCGTAGCTATACGCAAGAGTTCGAAAGGAAATGGCCGGAACAAGGAACGGGAATGAAATGATGGGTCCGGAACCGGTTGAGGCTTCGTCTCACTGAACAAAATTTTTTTATATGTGAAAATTACTTGAAGGCCGCTGACGAAAAGCAACGGGAGGCCGATTCGTTTTCCAAAGAAGAAAAGGACTTGAGGAAAAAGGTACAGGGCATAGCCGACAAGGGATACCGTCGGGTGGATCGGCTCCGAAGCAAGGCAGGGCAGGATGATCTGCTGGTCATGACGCGGAGAACACGCCAGCCCCTGTTGATCATGCCGGACTTCATCGACAAGCAGTATTACTCCCTGCCTTGTCCGAATGGCGTTGTTGAGCTTCGCACGGGAGATCTTCGGGATGGGCGCCCGGAGGATTACCTGCTGAATGCCTGCCTGACCGAGTACGCGCCGGACATGCTGGAGCTTGAAGACCCCTGCCCGGAGACGAACGCTTTTCTGCTCCGGAGCATGGACGGCAACCAGCGGCTTGTCGATTTCATCTGGCGGCTCCTCGGCTACGGCCTGATCCGCGACCGCAAGGAGCATGTGTTCATCATTTTTTGGGGCGAGCATGGGCGAAACGGCAAGGATACCCTGATCAAGCTGGTGACGCACGTCCTCGGCATGGCGCTGTCCGGCGACGTGCAGGTTGAAATGTTCCTCCAGCAGCAACAGGCGAAGAACAGTTCTTCTCCTACCCCGGACGTGCTGGCCCTGCGAGGTATGAGCATAGCGTGGATCAACGAGGCCGAGGACGGGCAGAAATTCGCCCTGGCGAAGCTCAAGAAGCTCACGGGCGGCGGCTTCATCACGGCCCGCGGCCTGATGGACAAGCAGATGACCTCGTGGCTCCAGACGCACCTCCCGATCATGACCTCCAACGAACTGCCGAAGGCAAAGGCGGACGATGCCGCCTTCTGGAGCCGTGCCCACATCATCAAATGGGGGTTGTCCTTCGTGGACGATCCGCAACAGCCGTGGGAGCGTCAGGCGGACAAGAACCTTGACGAGAAGATTCAGGCCGAGGCCAAGGGGGTGCTCGTCCGCATGGTGCAGGGGGCGATGGAGTACCTGCGCGACGGCCTGAAAGTTCCGCAGGAAGTCAAGGATTGGACGAAGGACCAGCGCGACACTTGGGACGACCTCGGGCAGTTCTTTCAGGAATGCTGTCAACAGGAACAGCATCAGGACAATCCCGTCAAATACGCTCTGCGGGTGGCGGCAAGTGATCTGCATGATGCTTACTGCATCTGGTATGCCGAAAACAAAGACAAACGGTACAGCATTTCCGCCAAGGCGTTCGCGCAACTCCTGAATAAAAAAACATTGACGTGGTCCGCAGCAACGGGACGTGGCGTCTCGGCATCGATCCGAAACCGGAGTGGAAGGACAGGATTGCGCAACGCCGGACTGAGGAAGAGGCCAAAAAGAAACGGAATCTGTCCGGAAATGTCCGCTGATCTTTGTCTATAATATATTGTAAAAGAATGACAAACGTACAAACGGACAGATAGGTATATACTCTTCCATGTGTAGCACGCCACCTGTGCGCATCACATATATAAATCTACATACATATCTGTCCATCTGTCCATTCTGATAAAAAAATAAATAAAATAAGTAGATAACAAAATAAGACAACGGATAGATACGGACAGATTGTTATGAGCACCATGCTGGAACTTTATCGGCACCGTTTCGGTGCTGGCGTGAAAGCCCGAGGGAATGGCTGGAATGGCCCATGCCCGATTTGTGGTGGTGAAGTGGGCAAGTCGGATCGCTTCATGATCTGGCCCGACCGGGAAAGGGACCTTGGCTATACCTGCACCGAGAACCACATCCTCGGCGTGTTCTCGTGCCGGCGCTGCGGCAGGACTGGCGACAGCATCCGGTACATGATGGATATGGAGGGTATGAGCTTCCGTGAAGCCTGTGCCGAACATCAGCCCCGGCGCAGCAACGGACCTGCTCGTCCAGCTCATCATCCGCGTCCTCGATGCGTCCACGGTTTCCATCGAGAGCGAACCGGCGCAGGTGCTGGCAACGCGGGAGTACGTCGACCGCAAGCTTGACGCGCACAACAAGGACGGCGGAACGCACGAGATGCTGGCCCGCAAGAGCGTGGAGATAAAGGCGGGGACTGGCCTCACTGGAGGAGGAACCCTTGAAGCGACCCGAACCTTGGCAGTCAGCTATGGCAACACGGCGGGCACGGCGTGTCAGGGGAACGACGCCCGACTAAGCAATGCCCGAACGCCCGCAGCGCACGCCGCAAGCCATAAGCGCGGCGGTCCTGATCCTCTGGAGGTATTTTTTTTCGGTTTGATAATACCGTATTGCGGTTCACTCGACACAACCGGGAAATACCCACTCATCAATGGAGCAGCTGACACGCGCTGGAATGTCTGTGATGGCACGGACGGCACCCCGGACTTGCGGGACATCCCGCTCGGGTCAAGCGCATCGAAAACAAAAGGGACAAGGGGCGGAAGCGAGACGCACAATCATGCCGTCTCCGTCGACAACACGAGCGTAACACCCGTGGGCACCCTCAATACTGTGGCGGTAGCGATCAGCGGCACAACGGAAAGAAAAAGTATTTCGATTTCCGGAAACGTTGGGTCTACAACGCTTACTGTCGCACAGATGCCGAACCACAACCACATACTCCGCAATGGTGCGATCGGTATCGGTACTATTTCCCCAATGGCTCTGATCGAGGGGAATGCAAACACAACCCCGACGCAGTATACGGGAGGATCGGGCTCACACTCCCATTCTTTTCGGGCAGCAGAAGTTCGCTACACATACATTTTCTGGAAGTGATTCACACAGCCATACGTTCACCGGAACCGCCGCGGACCATACGCACAGCGCCTCCTGTTTCGCGAGTGCCGAGTCCTCGCTCCAGCCGTATGTGGCCCTGCACTTTCTGATGTACCTCGTGTAGATAAGGAGACGAGATGAAACAGCATGTAACCGTAGTTCCCAGCGACAGGCTCATCATTGTCGACGGTGCCTCCCTGCGGTTCGCCTTTGATACTCCGGCCGATCTGCACGCGCTCCAGTGGCACGAAGGGCGCGGGGAAATGGAGTGGACGGACGACATCAACCACCCGCTGACGCCCGCGGACTATGCGGATGACGTCGCCCCGTTCGTGGCCCTCTGGGAAACGGAAAAGGCTCGGCTCGACGCCGAGGCGAACAGGCCGCCGACGCTGGAACAGGCAAAGACCGCGAAGATCTCCGAGATCAGGGTCGCATTCGCCGTCGCTGAAGCCGGCGGCTACATCGCCTCCTCCCTTGGTTTTCGGGCTGACGCCACGCGTCGGAGCATCGAAGACATCGAGGGTCTGATCGACCTGGTGGTCTCGGGCGTGCTCACTATCTGGCCGCCCGAGCCGCGACGGGGTACGCTTCCCGTGGGGGCATTGAAACGCTGGCCTTCCCCGGCATGGGGATGGGGACAGGACGCCTCCTCTTTACCTCTGCGGCAAAAGCTATGCTCGAAGGCATCAATGACGGCCTGTTCCCGAAGCCATTTCCCAAGAGCCTGCGGGAGGTGATGGAGTGACCCCGGAAACATAAACCGTTAGAGTATGTTCAGGCAGAGGCGGAGGAGACGGCGGCGACCGATACCGCGCTCTTTGCCCTTGGCGTACCATTGGATTGGTTGAGGTATAGAATACCTTGCCGGTCCGATGTAGTGGATGGTTCCCTCTGATCTTTCTCCCCGGCGATTCTTTTGAGAACGCCGGGGATTTTTTTGTGCAACACCCTGAAAAAGAAGATTTTTCAGTTGACGAACGGGGCTTCTATGGTAAGTTTTATCTAGTAATTCAAACAAGTTACTTGAAAAGGAGCCAATATGTACAACTCCTCGTTTTATCCCACGCCGCCCGAAGTGGCGGAGAAGATGCTTGCCAAGGTGAGCAAGCTCTATGAACGCTCGATTCTCGAACCCTCGGCGGGGAAGGGCGACCTTGCCGACGCCGCCGTGGGAAGGTTGGATCGCTATTACAACCGTTTCCGAGAGAGAGTGCATTGCATCGAGAGCGAACCGGAGTTGCGGGCCGCGATCCGGGGCAAGGGCTATCCGCTGGTTGGCACGGACTTCCTGACGTTCTGGCCGGACGAAAAGTATGACCTGATCATTATGAACCCGCCGTTCTCCAATGGTGACGTGCAATTGCTTCATGCGTGGGAAATCCTAGACCACGGGGACATCGTGTGCCTGCTCAACGAACAGACGTTTCTGAACCTCTGCACGGAGAATAGGAAACTGCTGGCCATGATCATCGAACAGTACGGAGAGGTTGAACACCTAGGCAGTTGCTTTGCCGAGGATGCCTTCCGAAGTGCACAGTGCGCGTTTCGATGGTTCATCTGCACAAGAAGCGGGAGGAGCCGAAGTTTTCCTTTGAGGTCGGCTCCGATGAAGAGGGGACTGCCGTTTTCAGCGACGGTTCCCGGTTCGAGAGTGAAGTGGCGACGCGGGACACCGTGGGGAACCTCGTGGCGCAGTACGGACGTTGCCGGGAGCTGTTCGTCCAGATTGCGCATCTGGCGCAGGAGCTTGCCCACTACGCCGGGCCGCTCGGCACGGACGGCGGGGAAACGGTCGGGGAAACGCTCAAGGAACTGATGCGGCAAAAGCCGACCCGCAGGGCGCAGGAGGATGCGTACAACCGCTTCGTCCGGTCATTGAAAAAGAGCGCATGGCGGGAGGTCCTGCGCCTGACCGATGTGAGGAATCTGGCGTCCCACGGTGTTCAGAAGGAGATCGACAGGCTCCTGGAGAGCAACGAGCGCATGGCGTTTTCCGAAGAGAACGTCTATGCGCTCGTCGAGTCCATTTTCCTGAATCGTGGGGCCATATTGCAGCAATGCGTGGTCGAGGCCTTCGACCTCATGACCCGCTATTACGACGAGAACCGCGTCCACGTCGAGGGGTGGAAGACCAACGATGCGTGGAAGGTCAATCGGCGCGTCGTCCTGCCCCGCGTCGTCAGCGTGACGTTCGGCGGTTCCGGATACGTGAGCTACGGCAACTCCCGGCAGAATTTGAACGACATAGACCGGGCGATAGCCTTTCTTGAGGGCAAAAAGCTGGAATCCGTGCCGTGCACGGCTGTGTGTGCAAGGGAGGGGCATTTGAAGGCGTGCGGCGATGATTTTTCGGGTGTCCCCTTCGAGAGCACCTACTTCGAGATGCGCTGCTACAAAAAGGGGACGCTGCATATGCACTTCAAGGATAAGGAGCTTTGGGAGCTGTTCAACCTGACCGCCGCGCGCGGCAAGAACTGGCTCCCGGACGATGTGAAGGCACGGGAGCGGGAGGATCGCACCCGGAACAGGCGGACCGACCAGTACGGCCTCCTGCTTTCCGCCTGACCGAAGGTCCCGCCGAAACGCGGGACTTTTTTATGTATTTCATTGAAAAAACAGGCTTTTTCTCTTTACAACCGAAGGTGCTATGGTACTAATAATTCATGCGATTTCAACAAATTAAACAAATTAACCCAAAGGAAGACAACATGAACAACGCTACCATCATCGCCGAACGTGATTCCCTCCGCGCCGCCTTCATCCGCTATATCGCCCTTGACCAGTTCATTGGCTGTGGGTGCACCCCGACGACTTCGACGCCCACTTTGAAAACATGCAGGGCGCCCTGCGCGGCGGGGCGATGGGAGAGGTCGTCAGCAACCTTTCCTCTACCATCGAAGACGTCGTGTTTAATGTGCTGAATGAGTGCAAAACCTTCCGGACCGAAGCCGAGTAACTGAAACGGCCTCCATAACGGGGACCAAACCTTAACCCTAAAAAAGAGCCAAGTTCGCCTAATGGAATAAGAACAAGATGCTTTCCGAATGCTACATCGGTTCAGGACGCCTTGGCGTTTCTGGCTAGTATGAGAAAACGTTCCGCAAGAATTCCAGGTGCGATGAAGCGGCGAGCGTCAAAGCTGGTTTCGAGAGAGTTGGATTCATCCATTGGCAGGCTGCCGTAGGCCGCTTTCAATTCCGCTTCGAAAGCGTCGCATAATTTTTTGAATGATTGTTCGACTTCGGGATAGTCGTTTTCTTCGCGCCAAGGAAGGCGCAAGCTCTGTTTCCAGAGACGTCCTTTGTGGGAAGGGATTTCCAGATCATAAGTTTTGCCGGATGCCGGATTCTCCGCACGTTCGTGCTGCCCCGGATAGCAGAACTCTTGCCACGAGTCAGGCGGTTCCGGGATGGTCGAAACGACGCGGATGAACGGCAGCGCCAACTCCCGTTCGTGTTCCTCAAGCGTTACCGTGTAATGAAGAACAGGACGGATGTTGCCGCGCCGCTTGGTGATGTTCCATTCGATATGCATGGCGTTGCTCCTGTGTCGCTAGGCGGATGGACGTTCTTTGAGATACCCTGTTTCCCCAAAGGGGGGCGTTGTCCCGTTCGGCTGTTCCGCGAGCCAAAGGACGGGAAAGGCGGGCTCCTCTGGAAACCTGTCGCATTCCAGATCGGTAAACCAGATCATGCAGGTGGGGGCGAGATCGTTTTCCTCGATATAGGCGGTAACCGGCCTGTAATCCGTTCCGCCGCCTCCTGCGGGGGCCAGCCGCAACGGCAGGTTTTGCCGGGTGAACGTCTGGACGGATTGGACCCGCGTATCATGAAACAAGACGGTCAGAAGCGTATCGTAGCTTTCCAGAATACCGGACAGCTCGGTGCAGAACATTTCAAGAAGGGCGTTGTCCACGGAACCGGAGCTGTCCACGGCGAGCACAATATGGGGGATACGGGGCTCCTGCCGCGAAGGGAGGTAGATGCCCTGGTAAAGATAGCGGCGGTTCGGAGTGGTCCATGTGGAGTCGCCGTCCGCACAGTTTTCGAGGAAGCGTTGAAGGATGCCCCGCCAGTCGAGCGTTGGGTGCAGCCGCTTTCGGAACAAACGGAGAAGGCCTGCCGGCATGTCGCCCATATGCTTGGCGCGTTGCATGGCTTGGACGAGTTCAATGTCGGCTTCCTGTTCCGCCTGTTTTTGGGCTGTCCCGCTGCCACCGTCCAATACGGGATGATCACGTACTTCTCCCGTAAAGGCCACGGGCTTCGTACGTTGCCCTTTTCCCTTGTCCTGGCTGCTTTCAGAAACTCCGTGTCCACCCAACAGTTCGGCCTCGCCGCGCTCGCCTTCGGTGGAATCCTTCTGGCTTTTCCCTTCGCCTTTCCCCTCGCCCGGCTGCCCGCTGCCTCCTTCCGTTTGTTCGGTTTCCTCCTGCGCTTCCGGTCGCTCGGCACCTTTATTGGGGGCCTCGTCCTGAAGGCGGGCCAGCTCCGAATACAGGGCCTCAACGGAAAACCCGGCATATGCCGGATCATGCACGGAACCCTGAGGGAGGGAGAATCCCGCATCCAGTAAAAGCTGGTTGACGACAAAGTCGCAGGCCTTGTTCCAGAGCGCTCTATCGCGTTTTCCGCGGCGGACGTGATGGGCACAAGCCAGATGCATGACTTCGTGTGCCTGTGCTCCTATGAGTGCGGCCTCGGACAATGCGGCTGCGTAGGACGGATTGAAGCCGAGCGTACGCCCGTCAGTCCAGAGGTCGCTGCATGTGGGATCAGGTTTCAGCGTCAAGCGCAGGGCGATGGAACCGAAAAACGGATGGTCCAGCACGAGCGCCGCACGGGCGCGGATCATGGCGAGATGGGCTTGCCGTTCGAGTGCTGTCATAACATTACATCAATACATGGGCGTTGGCTTGAGCCCAGTCGGCGAAAGCGGATGTGCGGACAATGCGCTCGTCGCGGCATACTGCGTCACGCATGAGCAGGACACCAAATTCGGATGGTAGGCGTCCGGCATAGGTCACAAGGGTGTTGACCGTTCCATCGGCGGCTTTTTCTGAGAGGGCTTCGCACACGGCATACAGCGCTGCCGGGTCATCGGGCACGAGAGCGTCAGCCGGATTGGCAAGGATGTCTTCTACTGAGGGGAGTTCGCGCCAGACACGGAGGAATCCCATGAATTCCGCAGCTGCGCCGTCCCCCACCGTTCCACGGAACAGTTCGTATTCTACATCCGGATCAGGGTTGGCATCAAGAATGCCTGATAGAAAAGCCCATGAACGAGGAGAGGCGAACGCCTTGCCGGAGGAGAGCGGATCAAAGTCATGGAGCAGTTTGGGGCGGAATCGCAGAAAAGCGATTACTTCCCGTCTGATGCCCGCTTGCTGCGCCCACAGGATCCAGTCGTCAGGCGAAACGTCAAATTCAAGGTGCACCATGCGGTTCGCCAGCGCGGAAGGCATCCGGTGGGTAACGGCCTTGTCCTTTTCGCGGTTGCCCGCCGCTATGATACTCCAGCCGTCGGGCAGACGGTATTCCCCGATTCGCCTGTCCAGTACGAGCTGGTAACAGGCGGCCTGAACCAATGGCGGCGCAGCGTTCAGTTCATCAAGGAAGATGATGCCCTGTTCCGGATCGCCCGGTCCCGGAAGAAAAGTGGGCGGACACCACTCCGCGCGTCCGTTTTCAAGACGGGGAAGCCCTCGGAGATCGACGGGATCGAGCAGAACCGCGCGGATATCACGCAGGGCCATGCCGCGATCCGCAGCGACTTTGGCCACAACCTGGCTTTTGCCCACGCCCGGTGCGCCCCAGAGAAATACCGGTTGGTGAGCGGAAAGAAGCGTATGGAGCGCTGAGAAAATCTGAGAAGGAGTCATGAAGCCGTCCATGAAAAAGGATCATTATTCAGGAGTGGACTATAGCTATATGAAAATGAAAGTCAATATCCAAAGTTTCTTTCAAAACGTCTCCAGCAGAGGTTGACAGGTGCATAGTCATGGCTCAGGACGCCTTTTATCCCCGTCGGGGAATCCGTGAGCTTCCCCTCCTTCGACACTGGAGCAGGTAGGCCGTGGCGCAAAAAGAGCTTGAGGACGAATCCGTGGACGCTTCCCGATGCGCCCGATATGGATATGACGCCGGTGCGCATTAACATCAGCCTCCCCAAGTGCGTGCTGGAGAACCTGGACCGCAAGGCTAGCGCCTAGGGAAGCGCCCCCTCGGGGCTCATCGCCAAGGCTACACAGGTGCGTATGTAGCGGGCTGATTCGCTGATAGAGGGCAAAGAGCGAAGCCCCCGGACAATCTCCGGGGGCTTTTCGCATCTGATAAATCGGTCTTCCTAATATGTTAGTATTCCGAAAGTGTTGTAAAAGTATGGCTGTGCTAAACTTTGCTGTGGTATTCTGAAGCAAAGAAGTGTCGCCATGAAAGAGGCCAGCATCGTGGAAATAGAGAGAAAAGCTATAATATTCAACGGGACTCAATGTCCCCGTAGCTCATTCAATCAGCCCCGGTGAAACCCTAGAGCCTAGGCGGGCACGGCGCTTAGGTGCGGGTGGAGAGCTCGGCTTTGACATCGGCTGTGAAACGGTGTCAAAGGATAGAAAGGACTATCCAAAAAGGGGAGGCGAAAGCCTCCCCTTGTGTCCCTAGCGTTGTGTGTGTTTGTTCACTTTTCCAGCACAGCCTCGATGCGCTGGCGCATCGGCTGTTTTGCGGGTATTACCCCGGGCGTAGGTTCAGCCCATCTGCCACAGTTCGCCTATGGTATCCTTACAGTCGTGCTGTCGGGACTAGGAGCAGCGAGAGCCGCTGGCTTTAGCCATGCCCGGTACGTCGGCATCGGTGTCCGCGTGTCGCCTCTGGAGGTGCGTGAGCCCGGCAATCCCGTGGGGCGTTGGCTTGCTCACTATCCTGATCAGAGAGAGAAAAAAGATTGACAAGACTGTGGATAGGGGCATTAGTATAAAAACATGTATGCAAAACAAGTTATGCAGCGAATCTTTTTTGTCCTTCTCCTTGTCCCGCTATTTTGCGCTGTTCCCGCGCACGGTGGTATGTATATTGTACAGAATGAACCTCACCTTGCACATGCACGCGCTCTTATCCGAGCGGCTCTTGATGCCGTAGGCTTCCAGGCCGACTTTCAGGATGCCCCCATCGGAAACGAACGCCGCAATGTTCATCAAATCAGCAGCGGTGCCACACATGTGGATATGATGCCCGCCACGCCACAGCGTCTTGAGCTTGTGCGCCAAGGTAAACTGCGCATGATCCCCGTGCCGCTGGATAGAGGGATTCTTAGCTATCGGCTCAACATACTGCTGGAGAGCCAGAAGGATATACTGGCAAATGTGCGAGAACCCAAAGACCTGCATCTCTTTGTCATAGGGCAGAATGAAGGCTGGATGGATGTAGCGATCTACCGTGCCGCAGGCATTCCCACCAAGGAAGTGCGCAACTGGTCCAACGGGCAGTTCGCGGAGCAGATGGAGGCCGGGTTCATCAATCTATTCCCTCTTGGTCTGGAAGAAACCCTGACCTTCTTCCTGCCCCATTTTCGCAAGAGCTACCCTCAGCTCACGATAGACGAGCATATTCTCGTACGCTACCCTTGGTTTCGTTTCGTCTGGGTTTCTCCCTCTCCCGATGCCGATGAACTCTATGATGCTCTCGTGCGGGGCTTTGATGCCATTGCACGAGACGGAACATTTATGTCGATCTGGCTACGCTACCGTGCCGAACCGGATGTGAAACTGTTCACCTCACGACGCATTATTGATATTGGCAACCCTTTTTATGGGGACGATCTCGTTCCTCCACAGTTCAGCCATCTTATCCTCAAGGCGAACCCATGAAACAGACTGCTTACAAGAGTCTTTTTCGCCAATTTATAAATAGGCTGATCCCGCCCATGGTCCTGACTGTAGCTCTGGCTATGACGGCGAATATCGTTGTCGGGCACAACATGGCACGGATGGAGCAAAGCCGTCGCCTGCAATTTCTTGGCGCCTCTTATGCCGAGGCGCTCATCAAACCGTTGTGGGATTGTGATGATACTGCGGCTCAGGCCATCATGAATTCCATGCTCCAGTCTAGGGCCATCAGCGGCGGACGTCTGCACAACGCCTGCACAGGCAGTACTCTGGCCAGTGGAGTGCTTTCGAACGGGGGCATGTCACCCTATGTCAAGCAACTTGTCTACGACGACGGTGCAGGGCACAGCTTCAATGTCGGAACGCTTGAAATAGAATTCACCCCGGTCAGCATCATGCAAAGAGCCACGGATTCCCTCTGGGAGTACTTGTTCGTGACCACCGCCATGACTCTTTGTCTGGCCGTGGTCACGCTGCTGACCTTCCGCCGTCTGATCAGTCAGCCGCTCAGGGCCTTCCAGCAACTCATTGATAAGCGAAGCACCAGCCGCGACAGTCCGGCATTGGCTGCGGAGCTCTCGATTGCCCGTCGCAATGACGAACTCTCCGGCCTGATCAAGGCTTATGACGAACTTATGGAGACAGTAGCCCGCCAACAGGCTGAACTAGAACAACAGGCCCGCATCGATCCGCTTACAGGCCTTGGCAACCGCCTGAAACTGGCCGAATGCCTCAATGCGGCTCTAGCCAGGGCCAGACGCTACGGTGGACAGGGATATATTGTTCTCATTGACCTTGATGACTTCAAGCCCATTAACGATACGCTCGGACATGCCGCCGGGGATTTTGTCCTCTGCGCTACCGCCAGACGTCTGCTGCGCATGGTTCGAGCCGACGATACAGTTATCCGGCTTGGCGGCGACGAATTCGTACTGCTTATCGAAGCCCGTATGCCGCCGATAGAGGTGAGCAAAGTCATCGAACGTATTCTGAGATTATTGGAGGAACCTCTGGTATACGAAGGGAATAACGTGGCAGTGAAGGCAAGCATCGGGGTGTCCGTCTTCTCCGGAGACGAAAATGGCGATGAACTGCTGACTCAAGCTGACCAACTTATGTATGCCAATAAATGCTCCCGCAAAGCGGGACACGATTGAACGTACCCGGAGCCGAAACAGAATTATTCGCGAGCTCCACGTTTCCGCTGAAGTGTGTAGTACCAGTTGACAGAAATGACGATAGTGGGCTTGAGAGAATTTCGACAAACAGGATTTATGCTAAATTTATTAGTTATAATAACACGAATAATGTTAGAGGTAAAAAAGTTATGGCTGAGGTAGAATACTCCCAAAGTGCAAGGGGGTTCATCTCCCGGCCCTCGCATGGCCCGGCACGGTGCAGGACAAGCATGAAGCGACACGGTGACTGTGGCGCCAACTTGACCTCGTCGTGGAAGTGGCGGCAGAAGCAGAAATGAACAAGGCCCCGGATAATCTCCCGGGGCTTTCTTTTGTCAAATGCCTTCGGCATATTCACCGAGTTCATCAAGCACATTTTTTCTATCCGAGTTGCTGTCGGCAAGGCAGTGTTTCGCATAAAACGTCTGCAAACCAAGATGGATGAGGAGTCTGGGAGTTTTCTTGACGGCAGGTGATACTTCCGGGTCGGCGTTTAGTTCGATTTCAAGTTTTTCCAGTCCCTCTTTCCAGCTTTTTCCTGGGTCTTGAGCAAAGCCATAGGACAAAAAAGGGTCGGTGAAGCACATATCGTCAAGGAGCGTGAGGTATGCGGCAACTTTCTTTTGGGCTTCAGCGGTGGGAGTTTCGGCATAAGCCGATGAGCCCATGCAAAGCATAATAATGAGTGCCAGAACGCGGCACATCTTTTTTCTCCCTTTCATTCGCATTTTAGCTCCCCCTCGTTAGTCTTCCAGCACAGCCTCGACACGCTGGCGCAGTTCGGCTGCTTTGCGAGCATTGCCTCGGGCGTAGGTCCGGCCCATCTGCCACAGTTCGCCAATGGCATCTTTAAGTTGGGTCGGGACGTCCTCGCGCCGCATGGCCTGCCGCTGGAGCGTTTTGATCCTGTCGCGCCATTCGCTGCCCGGATTCTAGCTACCGCATCCATAGACACACTGCCGGAATATCTCCGAGTCCTTGAATCCGTCGAAGTCGTCCAGAAGGTCGTTTATGGCCTCCCGGACGGCTTCCGTGGCGTCTGATGGGCCTTGCGCCCGTATGGGCGACAGGGCAACAAGGAGCACGATAGCAAGGCAGAGTGCAAGAAAACGCATCAATCTCACCTGTGTAAATTAGAGTGTGGCCCCGAACGCCGCCATTGTTTCGTCGCTGTCGCGTCCAGAGACGGTCTTGCCCATCGCTGATTCAATCATGTCGAGCAGCAGGATGGCCCGTTGCCGGATGGAGCCGTCGAAGGCATTCTGGCGGATCTCCTCGACCGGGATGGCGTGGGAACGGAGGAGGGGTCCAGCGTTTTCGCCGGGACTCCTTTTTTTCTTCAATACGCTTCAGGTAGAGACTTGGCGCGTCACCGCTGAGATATTGATTGGTTGTGGAGGAAAGAGGTGTTTTGTTGATGACGCTATTCCATTTTTCACGTGGGAGATTCTTTGCCGTACACCATGCTTTGGGGAAAAAGTGGTGGATATCGACCGGCGTTACGAAGTAGGCGTTAATGGCTATGGGTGTAGCGGAAATAAAATCTTTGCCGCCGCGCTGCATCAGCAAAATGGACAGCCCCTTGTAGGCTGCGGAAATACGCGTCTGTAACGAGAGCAAACGGCAAGGCGCGAAGCTGGCGTCTTTGACGGTGCGTGGGGTGTCTCCGCCGTTCACCCAGTCTACGACATTGGGAAGATCCTGACTGAACCGCGTTTCATTGGCACCACCATACAATTCCCCGAAAACCCCGCACCAGTACCAGCGGAGGACTTTTTCCTTGATGGAGGCGTTATCAATCTGGTTCGAGAGCGTCGCGCAAATACAGGACAAGGGGATAAGCTGAGTCGCGTAGGGAAGGAAGCGGGGAGCAAAGATTTTTTCTTCGGCAAGAAGTTGGGCAGTTTTTTTAAAGCCATACTCCATTCATTGATACGGCCCTACACACCACAGTCGGTAACACCACTCGCAGATCTGTCCGAGGTGGCATGTTGAAGATTGTCCTAGCGAGCCTCGGTGGACGTCACTACGGCGCTCATCGACTCGGCCAAGCGTTTGTTTTCTTCATGCAGCGCAATGATCTTGTCCTTGGAGGCTAGGAGCTCGTTTTTGGTCTCAAGGAGTTCGTCTTTGGTTGCAAAGAGTTTTTCGGTTAGTTCTTCGTTTTTACATTCTAGTTGGAGCATCCGGTCGTTCGGGGTCGTCTCTAGTTCGGATATGAGAGGAGAGCGCGAAGGTTCTTTCTCGGATTTCCCCTCCTTGAGCATCGTTCCTTCGCCAAAATAAAGCCATTCCCGAGAGATTTGAGGGTACACCTTCAAGATGTCTTCGAGAAGAATTAGCCGGATTTTTCTTTGACCTTCTTCGTTCATATATCCATTGAACGTAGACTGTTGACAGCCAATCTTTTTAGCAAAAGCGGTTTGACTGTTGTCTTCAAGTGATTCAACAAGTTTCAAAATACGCTCAAATATCTTTTTCATTGAATAAATATTTTTTCGGTTGATTTATAACCAAAAATACGGTTACATGAACTTGGCAAACAAGCTAACAAATAAACCTAACACTGAAAACAACCTATGAAACCTAATAGCAAAACCTAATCAAAGGAGCAACGAAAATGACGCAGCCGAGAATTGAGCGTCTGCGCGACTGGATGGCGGAGGGCAACATCACATACCGGGCAATCGGTGAACGGATTGGGGTCTTGACGCAGGGAGCGAGGTTGCTTCTGGTGCGTGAGACGATTCCTGTAGAACGGTACAAGGCTCTGCGTGTTCTGGGTTTCCCCGAAGACCTGCTTCCACAGCCCTGTGACATCCCAACAGGCCCCCGTCCGAGAATCCCACGTTTTCCCTGTCTCGTGACTAATAACTAGCTATTTACATTGTTCTGAGTGGTTCAGAACGCCACCGATGGGAAAACTGGTGGGCGCACCCATCGATGGCAGTCAAGTTTAACCCGGCATCCCGCCGGAATCACGCAAACGGAAAGGAGAGTTTGGCATGAAAGAAGGCACTCCGAACATCGGGGCCGTCTGCCAGCGGCTTGCCAAGCACGCCCCGTCCGGGCTGTCGGCGGAACAGATCGCCTATCGGCTCGGGCGTCCGTACAACACGCTGATGTCCGAGCTTTCGCCCCTGCGGGACACGCACAAGTTCGACGTGAACCTGCTGATACCGCTCATGCGGCTGGCGGGCTCCACGGAGCCGCTGCACGAGATGGCCCGCGCCCTCGGCGGGGTGTACGTCGACTTCCTCCCGGTGTCGGACGCAGCGCATCCGGTACATGGCCAGTGTATGGCCTCGGTGAAGTCGTTCGGGGACATGATGGTCGGCACGGCGAAGGCGCTGGAGGACAACATCATCACCAGCGAGGAAAGAAGGGAACTCGCCCGTCTCGGCTACAGGGCCGTGGGCGACATTTTGGCCCTGCTGTTCCAGATCGACGAAGCGGAGGCTCGGGATCGGGGCAGGGCGTAAAAGAACGCCCCCCGGAGTTGCGGGAACAACGCCGAGGGCAAACATCCAGTGAGGACTGCTCAAATGGATAGAAATGAAATTTACACGGGTAAGGCAAGGCTTGTCAATCGCGGCAACGGCATTGTCCTGCGCTGCGCGACGAAGGGTGAGCTTGCGGAGCTTCTGGCGCTGCTCAGGGCGCTTTTCCCGCATGGGGGACGCATGAAGGATTCATGGGGAGGGCTGCGGCATGAGGTACGTTATCGGAGACAGCGCCCGCCTCGTGACTCCCTATCGCGGTTACTCGTGGGTGACGATTATCGGTTACGAAGGCGACGGGTATTGCGTGGAACTTACTTCCGGCCTCGAAATCGTCGTCTGGGAAGACGAACTGGAGGACGTATGAAAAAACGTGAACTGATGGAAACCGAGGCAGGAGTACTCGATGGAGCGGCATGAGTTCGACGCGGCCTACGCCCGCATCTGCGAGGTCTGCGGTATGAAGACGCAGACGGAGCTTTCCGCGTATCTCGGCATCCGCCAGAGTTCCATTTCCGACGCCAAGCGGCGCGTGGCCGTCCCCGCAGCATGGCTGCTGACCCTTTTGACCCGCGAAGGCGTGAACCCTACGTGAATTCTGACGGGCGGAGGTTCCAAATTCTTGGTTCCGGCCTCGTTGCCTCCGAGCGCGCCCACGCTGCTGCTGGCTCGTCTGGCAGGGCCGGAGCTGGAGCAGCGCATCCGGGCGGGGCTGATGAGCGCGACGGAATGTATCGCCGAAGAAATCCGGGCTTTCGCTGAGGGCAAGGAGGAGAAAGGGAAATGATCGACCTGCTCATTGAGTACCGCCACTGGCTTGCCGGGATGGTCATGGGCGTCGGCTTCGTTGGCCTGTTCATCCGGCAGGAGGTGGCCCATAAGCGCCGCCTTCGCCGGATGGCGAGGGAGTGCCGCCATGAATTAGGGCAGGAAGGATAGCCCCTTCGTCTCGCCGTCCGAATCCTCGGAGGCATGGCTTGAGTCCCATGCCTCCGAACTGGTGGACTGCGGGAGGATGCGTTACCGGATGCTGTCCCACCATTGTGGGACGCGGGAAAGCTGTTTCCACGGCGGGCGGTGCCCGAAGGCTTTGCGGGGCTCAAGCCGCCGAAGACACCATCAAGACAGCCGTGCGCGTCCCGGCTCTTATCGGATGCATGGAGGAGTGAGCATGTCGCAATCGCATGAAAAGCAGCTTATTGAAGCCCTTCGCGCTGTGTGCAAGCCGAGCGGGGATGATGTGCCGCCCGGCCTGGGAGGGGAGAGCGTCAGGGCCATCAAGCGGGAGCTCGCCCCGCTTGTGGAGCTGGCCGCGATTCCTCATCAGGGCTATCTGGATGAAAATGCGGCGGGGCTGTATTGCAGCATTCCCGTCAAGTCGCTTCAAAAAAAAGAGGCATCTTGGTCAGGGGCCGGCCTTCATTAAGGACGGCAGCAAGGTCTTGTATGCCCGCAAGGATCTTGATCAGTATATGGCGCAAAAGAAGGTCAAGACTTATGAGCGGTAGCTGTCTGCTCAATGACCTTGAGGGCCTCCCACTTGGCGTCAGGGCTGAGTTTCGCATACAGCTGCGTCGAAAGGGTGTTCTTATGGCCCACAAGCGTACCGATGGTGTACAAGGGAACGTTTTTGCTTGCCAACCACGAGCAGAACGTATGCCGCAACGTGTGAAAAACGACTTTGTACCGTCTGTCGGTGATACCGTCGTTGAGGCCGAGCGCGGATATGGCATTGGTGAAGGTGTAGCGCAAGCTCTTTGCGTTATCTTATTTCCTTGTCGATCAGGATATGGTTGATCGTACCCGGTGCAAGAGAGTGCCCCAAGGGGAGTGTTTTGTCGTCCTTCGCCCTATGGACAGCCTCGGTTATCAGGAGGTCAGCCTTGAAGGACTCAAGCTGAAACGAGGTGATCTTACTCTGGGGCACGTTTCCAAAGACCGGGCCGATGTGTGTTTTGTAGCGATTGATGCGCGCAGCATGGTTTTTCAGGGATGGAAAACGCTTTTCCCTGAAAATTTCCCATGCCTGTGCATAGGTCAAATCTTGAACCCGAGGCTCGGGAAAGAGTTCGGGGTGGCGCTTCTTGCGTATATGTTCACCCCGTATTTCACTTGCCAATACAGCGGTATAGCCTTCGCTACGCCAACCGACCTTCTCCCATATCAACTTCCCATCGAGCTTGTAAGTGATGTCGAAGCAGACGTCAGGCTTGCCGTCATAGCGCTTTGTGCTACTTGTGCGGTAATGACGCCAGTGTACTTTGTCTTCTCTCGATGGGCCATTTGTGCTTACCCTTTGCTAACCTTGGGGCGGAAATGCTAACCAGTTGGCTAACCACGATCGCATACTGTGGGAAAACACAGAAAAGCGCAAACACTGTCTTCTCCGATGGTTGCATAGTGCAGCAAAATAGGGCAAAAGACAATCGGACATCTATGATTGTATGTAACATATCATGAGTTCATTCAGACTCTGTCGTTGAAGCGGAACGTCCAGCGATGGGGCCATTTTTTTGTAAGGAGATTTCATGAGCAACGAACCCGATAAGATTATTTATTCCATGATCCGTGTGTCCAAGCGTCATGGGCAGCGTGAAGTGCTGAAAGATATTTCCCTTTCCTATTTCTACGGCGCGAAGATCGGTGTCCTCGGCCTGAACGGATCGGGCAAATCTTCGCTGCTGAAGATCCTTGCGGGCGTGGATCAATCCTTTGAAGGAAAGACTGTGCTGGCTCCCGGCTATACCATCGGTTATCTGGAGCAGGAACCGCTGGTCAACGAAACGCGGACCGTCCGTGAAGTCGTGGAGGAAGGGGCGCAGGAACTTGTTAATTTGATCAAGGAGTTCGAAGAGATCAACGCCAAATTCGCCGAGCCCATGGAGCCGGAGGAAATGGATAAACTCATCGAACGCCAAGGGCAGGTGCAGGAGCTCATGGATGCGAAGGGTGCATGGGATCTTGACTCCAAGCTTGAGATGGCGATGGATGCCTTGCGGTGCCCTCCGGGGGACACGCCCGTTTCCGTCATCTCCGGTGGTGAAAAGCGCCGTGTGGCGCTGTGCCGCCTGCTGCTGCAGAATCCCGACATCCTTCTGCTCGACGAACCTACCAACCACTTGGACGCCGAATCCGTGGCGTGGTTGGAACGGTACCTTCAGAATTTCCCCGGTACGGTCATTGCCGTGACCCACGACCGTTACTTCCTCGACAACGTCGCGGGATGGATTCTCGAGCTGGATCGTGGCCGCGGGATTCCATGGAAGGGCAATTATTCCTCTTGGCTGGAGCAGAAAGAAAAGCGCCTCGCTCAGGAAGACAAGGCCGAGGACGAGCGCCGCAAGACCCTCAGCCGTGAGTTGGAATGGATCCGCATGTCCCCCAAGGGGCGTCATGCCAAGGGCAAGGCGCGTATCAACGCCTATGAGGCCATGCTGAGCCACGAAAGCGAAAAGCGGGCTCCCGAACTGGAAATCTATATCCCCGCAGGCCCCCGTCTGGGCAAGAAGGTCATTGAAGCCGTGGGCGTCAGTAAAGCCCTCGGCGACAAGGAGCTGATGGAAGACGTAAACTTCATCATTCCGGCGGGTGCTATCGTGGGCATCATCGGCCCGAACGGTGCGGGTAAGACGACGCTCTTCAAGATGCTTGTTGGGCAGGAAAAGCCTGACGCGGGCACGTTGACCATCGGTGACACCGTTCAGTTCGCGTATGTGGATCAGCAGCGTGAGTCCCTGACGCCGGGCAAGACCGTATATGAGCTGATCAGCGACGGTGCCGAGACGATCAAGCTTGGCAACCGGGAAATCAACGCCCGCGCCTATTGTTCCCGTTTCAACTTCACCGGCTCGGATCAGCAGAAGAAGGTTGACGTCCTGTCCGGCGGCGAACGGAACCGCGTACACACCGCCCGGATGCTCAAATCCGGTGCCAACGTCATCCTGCTTGACGAACCGACCAACGATATTGATGTAAACACCATGCGTGCCCTTGAGGACGGTCTGGAAAATTTCGCGGGTTGCGTACTGGTCGTCAGCCACGACCGCTGGTTCCTTGATCGTATCGCTACGCACATTATGGCGTTTGAAGGCGATTCGTCGGTCGTGTTCTTTGACGGGAACTATTCGGAATACGAGGAAGATCGCAAGAAGCGCCTCGGTAAGGACGCGGATCAGCCGCACCGCTTGAAGTTCCGCAAGCTGACCCGATAGAGAGATTGATCCGATAGAAAGGAAGGGGAGGGCGTTTTTCAACGTCTTCCCCTTCCTTTCTATGCGGGCGGTTTTGATTTGGCGTGAGGGATTAGGCGAAGGCGTTCACGCCTTCCAGAGAGCCAACAGCTGTGATGGCGACTTCTTCCTCCACCGGAACGGCGTCGAGGATGGGTTTGACCATACGGGAGAGGGTTCCCTTCGGGCCCACTTCAACCCATGAGCGGATACCGTCGTGCCACTGGTTGGCGATTGTATCGATCCACAGGACCGAGGAAATCATCTGAACGGTGGCGAGTTCGCGCAGGCTTTCGCCATCAGTCACCGCTTTGCCGGTCACATTGCTGTAAACGGGAAAACGCGGTCTGGACCACGTCATCTTGTTGAGCGCCTTGGCGAGTTCCTGCGCGGCCGTATCCATCAGGGGGCTGTGGAAGGCTCCGCTGACCGGAAGGGAAACCGCCCGGCCTTTCTTTTCCTTAACGAGCGGAAGGGCCGCTTCCACCGCCGCCTTGGTCCCGCTGATGACGAACTGGGCCGGGGTGTTGTGGTTGGCCACAATGAGGATTTCTCCCGTGGCTTCAGCAGCGGCCTTGGCGATTTCGTTCACGGCTTCGCGGTTGAGCTTGAGGATTGCCGCCATGCCGCCCTTGCCGTCGGGATCGGCGTCCGCCATCAGCTTCCCGCGCAGGCTCACCAGTTCAAGGGTCGATTCGGGGGACAGGGCTCCGGCAGCGGCCAAAGCGCTGTATTCGCCAAGGCTGTGGCCTGCGGCGCAGGCGGGGGACAGCTTTCCGGAAAGTGCCTGCCACAGCGTCACGTTGACGACCGTCAACGCGGGCTGGAGGTGCTTGGTGTCGGCCATGAGCGCCGCGTCGTCGCTTTCCCAGTAGACGGCGCGCAGGGGAAGGCCGCTGATCTGTTCGGCTTTTTTCCAGAGCTCCATGGCTTCTTTCGATGCTTCGGCAACATCGCGGCCCATACCGGGCTCTTGGGAGCCTTGGCCGGGGAAAAGGACGGCGGTGGGGACAGTAGACATATTGACCTCTACTTTTTTGGGGTTGGGGTCGGGCTGATGGCCTTGAGCAGGCCGGGGAGATTGCGCCGGACAACGTCGAGTTCGTCGTCGCTCACATTGGGCATTTCAACGGGGGGCTCCTTCGTGATGGCGTCCCCTTGCTGGATGATGGCGACAGCGGCGGCGGCCCGCCCCATAATGCAGAAAAAGCGTTCCGGTTTCCAGCCCGCAGCCTTAATGTATCCGGCGGCGTTCTCGGAATAAAGGAAATCGGGTTCACCCGCTTCATTGACGATCGGGTGGGCCTTTTCCTTGTTGGTTTTGATCCATGCCCGGAAACGGGGAAGATCGGCGATAAATTGGTTGAGTTCCTTTTCGGAAAACGGAGGCTGGTTGTACAGCGTTTCCGCCGAAGCGGGGAGTACGGTCAGCAGAAGCAGCAGCCCGGCAAGGCCGAGGCGGAAAAAAAGAGCCATGTGTCACGTCGCTTGTTGAAGGGATGGGCGGCGTCCATTGTTGCGCCGGGACAAAAAGATAGAACCCCTCTGCCCCGGCGTATAGTATATTAATCGTATTTGATGGAACTGATCTGCATGAGCTTGTTCCAGTTGTGATGCGATTCGATGTAGCGCATCGTTCCGGTTTTGCTACGGATAATCATGGAATGCGTAACGGCTCCCTGTCCGGAGAACTGGACGCCGCGCAGGAACGTGCCGCCGGAGATGCCGGTGGCCGCAAAGAAGACGTCATCCCCCTGCACCAGCGTGTCGGCATCAAGGATCTGGGCAAGGTCGATGCCCGCTTCCTGAATGGCGGCTTTTTCCGCTTCGGACTGGGGATCGAGGCGGGCAAGCATGGCGCCCCCCGCGCCCTTGATGGCGCAGGCCGCCAACACGCCTTCAGGCGTACCGCCGGTTCCCATCATGACGTCGACTTCGGAATGTTGATCCACGGCCATCAGGGCACCGGCGACGTCGCCGTCGGTATGCAGCTGGATGCGCGCGCCCACGGCCCGGATTTCCTGAATGAGCTTTTGATGGCGGGGTTTATCGAGGACGAAGACCACAAGGTCGTTGGTATCCTTACCCAGCGCCTTGGCGATGAGGCGGAGATTGACGTGGACCGGCGCGTCCAGATCGATGACGTCACGGGCGGCTTGGCCGACAACCAGCTTTTGCATGTAGAAGCTGGGGCCGGGGTTGTACATGCTGCCTCCCGGAGCGGCCCCGACGACGGCAATGGCGTTGGGACGTCCATAAGCGAGCAGGTTGGTCCCCTCGACGGGGTCCACGGCGATGTCAAGGGAAGGCCCATTGCCCATGCCGATGATTTCGCCGTTGTAGAGCATGGGCGCTTCGTCCTTTTCCCCTTCCCCAATGACGACTTTGCCCGCGATGGGCAGGGAGTTGAAGGACAGGCGCATGGCGTCCACGGCGGCGCCGTCTCCGGCGTTTTTATCGCCGCGCCCGAGCCAGCGCGCGGATGCCAGAGCGGCGGCTTCGGTGACACGGACAAGATCAAAGGCAAGGTTGCGCTCCGGCGCTTCCATAAGGGACATATCGCTCTCCAGAAAATATGAATGGTTCATGAACGCCCGGCCTCCGCCGATCCAGCGGCTCAGGCGGTATTGGGAACATAGATCAGGCGAAGCCGCTCTTCAAGAAAAAGCTCACCGCCCGACGGCTGGAAGGCACGCTTTCCGGGAGGGGGGATTCGTGCTAGAGAGGGGCATGTTCAATCATACCACAGAAGTCCTGCCCATTAAGCCCTTGCTCCCGGATCTGCTTGAAACATTGGGCAGCGGGACCCGATGTATACTTGAAGCGGCACCCGGCGCGGGTAAGACGACGCGGGTTCCCTTGGCATTGCTCCGGGCTGCATGGCTCGACGGCAAAGGCATCCTGATGCTGGAGCCCCGGCGCATGGCCGCCCGGAACGCGGCCCGGTACATGGCTTCTCTGCTTGGGGAAAAGGTCGGTCAGACCGTGGGGTATCGGGTACGCTTGGATTCCCGGGTGAGTGCGTCTACCCGGATTACGGTGGTGACCGAAGGCGTCTTGACCCGGATGCTTCAGGACGATCCCGAGCTTCAGGGCGTCGGCTGCCTGATCTTTGACGAATTTCATGAGCGCAGCCTGAACGCCGATTTGGGGCTTGCCCTTGCGCTTGATTGCCAGCAGGGCCTGCGTGATGATCTGCGGTTACTGATCATGTCGGCCACATTGGATTCCGGGCCGCTCCTCAAGCTGCTGCAACAGGATTTTTCCGGAACGGTCCCGGTGCTGCGGAGCGAGGGGCGCGCGTGGCCTGTGGAAACGCACCATCTCCCGCTGCCCAAGGCAGACATTCCAATGGAAACATGGGTTGCGGACGCCGTCCGGCGCGCGCTGCGGGTGGAGAACGGCAGTATCCTCGTGTTCCTGCCGGGAACGGGCGAAATCCGAAAAGTTGAAGCGTTACTTCAAGACGTGCGATCGGATACCGTACATCTTTGTCCGCTGTACGGCGATCTGCCCGCAGCGGAGCAGGATGCCGCCATTGCACCGGTTCAGGCTCCGGTACGGAAGATAGTGCTTGCGACGTCCATTGCGGAAACCAGTCTGACGATCGAAGGTGTGCGGGTAGTCATAGACTCCGGCTTGGCCCGCACAGTGCGTTTCGACGCGGGAACGGGCATGTCCCGGCTTGTCACGGAGCGCGTATCCCTCGCCAGCGCCGAGCAGCGTAGGGGCCGGGCAGGGCGGACGGAGCCGGGCGTATGTTACCGGCTGTGGCATCAAGGGGACGAAGCGGGAATGGCGGCCCATATCCGCCCGGAAATACTGGATGCCGACATGGCCCCGCTGTGCCTTGAGCTTGCCGTATGGGGGATCACCGCCCCTTCTTCCCTGCACTGGCTGGACGAGCCCCCGGTGGAAGCGGTCAATCAGGCCATTCCCTTGCTCCGCAGCCTGGAGGCAGTCGACGCGGCGGGGAGGGTGACCGCACGGGGAAGGGTTATGGCCCGTCTGCCCTTGCATCCGAGGCTTGCGCACATGGTTCTTGCAGCCAAAGCGTTTGGGCTTGGCAAGGCCGCCTGCCTGTTGGCGGCAATGGCTGATGAGCGTGATCCGCTGCGTCTGCGCGATGTGGATATCCGCCCGCGTCTGGCGTTGCTCGGACACGGTCAGGGTTCGCCCGCCGTTTTCCGCATTCGTGAGGCGGCCCGCCAGATAGGGCGGTTGGTTGATGCGGCGGACGAACCGTCGCACCGGACCCCCATGAGCATACCGGAAGAGGAACAAGCCGGTGTCTTGCTCGCCTTGGCGTATCCGGATCGCCTTGCCCAGAAACGGAGCCGGGGCAGTTATCGTATGGCCAACGGGCGCGGCGGCTTTCTGGACGATACGGACTCGTTGGCCGACGAGCCCGTGCTGGCTGTGGGGGCCGTCAACGGTGGCTCCGGCAATGTGCGCATCTGGCAGGCTGCGCCGCTTTCTCAGGAAACGGTTGCGGCATTGTACCAGACTCAGTTTACCAAGAACGAAGAGGTCGTGTGGGACAGCCGGGAACAGGCTGTAGCGGCGCGGAAGCGCGTGAGCTTCGGGGCATTCATTATAGAAGAAACCCCGTTGAGAAACGGTGGCGCGTCCCTTGCGGACCGGATGGCGCAAGCGGTGCTTTCGGGTATCCGGGAACTCGGGATGTCGTGTTTGCCGTGGACGGACGAGCTGTATCAATGGCGGCTGCGCGTCGAGCTGCTGCGGGCCGTGGATAAAAGTGGGGACTGGCCCGACGTTTCGGAAGAAGCGCTCTTAACGGAGCTAGAAGACTGGCTTGCCCCTTTTTTGCAAGGCATATCCCGACGTTCTCAGTTCTCGAAAATCGATCTGGCGGCGGCCCTTCATGCGTTGCTCCCGTGGCGCAAGCAGCGGGAGCTTGATGCGATGGCCCCCACTCATATGGAAGTCCCTTCAGGATCCTTTATCCGTCTGCTCTACGAGGCCTCGGCGGAAGGGATAGTGCCGGTTCTTGCGGTCAAGCTCCAAGAGATGTTTGGTATGCAGGAATCCCCCGCGATAGCTGAAGGGAAGGTTCCGGTTCTTGTCCACCTCCTGTCCCCTGCGGGAAGGCCTTTGCAGATCACCCGCGATCTCAAAGGATTTTGGAAGAATGGGTATCCAGCCGTCAGAGCGGAAATGCGGGGGCGGTATCCGAAGCACCCGTGGCCTGAAGATCCTTTTGCGGCCCTCCCCACACGGCTGACGAATCGGCGTCTCCAGAACAGATCATAGAGGGGAACTCTTTCGGCTTGTCCCGCAGGGCGGAGCTGTTTTTCGAAAAGGCTCCCCTTATTTTTCGCTGCCCGGCAAGGCCGCGGGCAGTCCCTGAGACAGCTTACTTTACTTTTGCGGGTGTTGCGGTAGAATAACCGCTTTACGTCTATCTTTATTAACCGTTCCGATTTCGAGGTATTACATGCGCGCCGAACAGCATCTTGAGGCTTCTTTCAGGGCTGTACTGAAAAATATGAACCTTCCCTGGCCGGATAAGGCCGTCATCGAACCTTCCAAAGATCCCAAGCACGGCGATCTGGCTTCCAACCTGGCGTTGGTATCCGCCAAGGCCGCAGGGATGCCGCCGCGCGAGCTGGCCGCAAAAATGGCCGAAGCCCTGCGGAATGAGGATGCTTCCTTGGCCTCCGTTGAAGTGGCTGGCCCCGGCTTTCTGAACGTGACGTTCAGCCCCGAGTTCTGGCGTGAAACGATCCGGCGCATTGATGATGCCGCCGATCGCTTTGGGCAGGCCACTGTTGGGAAAGGCTGCAAGGTACAGGTGGAGTACGTTTCGGCCAACCCCACCGGCCCTCTCCATATCGGTCATGGCCGGGGCGCGGCGGTGGGCGATACCTTGGCGCGCATCCTCCGTTTTGCCGGTTATGACGTCACGACGGAGTACTATATCAACGACGCTGGCCGCCAGATGCGGCTCCTTGGCCTTTCCATTTGGCTGCGTGCCAAGGAACTTGCCGGAATAGCTGTGGAATGGCCTGAAGATTACTATCGAGGGTCCTATATCATTGATATTGCGCGAGAGATGATGGACAAAGATCCAGGGCTGACCTCGCTTTCCGATGCGGAAGGGCAGGACAGGTGTTTTGCCTACGGTATGCAGACCATCCTCGACGGCATCAAGGAAGACTTGCGGGAATTCCGGGTTGAGCATCAGGTGTGGTTCTCCGAGCGCTCTCTTGTGGAGCACGGAGCTGTTGAAGAAACCTTTGAGCGCTTGAAGAAGGCTGGCCTTTCCTTTGAAAAGGACGGAGCCCTGTGGTTCCGTACGACGGATTTTGGTGACGATAAGGATCGCGTCCTGCGCAAGTCCGATGGCTCGCTGACCTACTTCGCTTCGGACATCGCCTATCATGACGATAAGTATCGCCGTGGGTTTGATCGCGTGGTCGATGTCTGGGGAGCGGACCATCATGGGTATGTCCCCCGCATGAAAGCGGCGGTTCAGGCCGTGGGCCGGAAGGCGGAAGATCTTGACGTCGTGCTCATCCAGCTTGTGAACCTGCTGGAGAACGGCACGCAGGTGGCCATGTCCACGCGCGCCGGGCAGTTCGAAACCTTGGCCGATGTGGTCAAGGAAGTGGGCGTGGACGCCGCGAGATTCATGTTCCTGTCCCGCAAGAGCGACAGCCATCTTGATTTCGACCTCGCCCTGGTGAAACAGCGGTCCATGGATAACCCGGTCTATTATGTCCAGTACGCCCATGCCCGTGTACGGTCCGTGTTGCGGAAGGCCGCCGAGGCGGGGCTGACGCTGCCCGAAAAGACGGATCTGGCGCTGCTGGCTCCTCTTTCCGAGGCGGAAGATTTGGCTCTCCTGCATTTTCTTGATCGGTTTGAAGATGTGGCCAAAGGCGCCGCACAGGCGCTGGCGCCGCATCACATCAGCTATTATTTGATGGAACTCGCTGGGATGCTGCACAGCTACTATGCCAAACATCCCGTCCTTCAGGCTGGCGATCCTGAGTTGGCCTTGGCTCGTCTCGCGTTGCTCCGTTCCGTGGGGCAGGTGGTAAAAAATGGTCTTGAACTTCTTGGCGTAAGTGCTCCTGAAAGCATGTAGGGGGATCGCCTCGCTCTCAGCCGGACCCTGTCCCGTGGGGTCCGGCCTTCCGGTTCCCTCACTTGAGACGCCATTCAGACAGCAGGATAGAACATGTCTCTGATGCCATTTTCCAGTCGCTCTTCGTCGCGCTCATCCGGGGGCGGCGATGCTGGTGGCGAAAAAAAGTTGTCTAACCGGAAATACACGATCAGTTTGAGTTTTTCCGGCCTCATTACGAGCGGGATCATTACGATCATCGCCATCGGGTGGATTTTTGCCTTCGGAGTCATCGTCGGCAGGGGGTATAATCCCGAAAAGAAAATGCCCGAGCTGGCGCGCTTGTTGCCGCCGCCTGAAGGGCAGGACGCTCCGAAAGAAGCAAAAGGAATCTTGAAGCCTGAGGAACTGACGTTCATGACGGATCTCAAGCAGACGCAGCCCGCGGCCAATGCGGCTCCCAACAAGCCCGAAGCGAAGGCGGCGAACCCAACCGCTCAGCCCGTGGCCGTTGCGACGCCCAAACCGGAAGCCGCTTCTGCGGATAAGGCCAAATACGACTTCGTCTTTCAGGCTGTGGCGTACAAGAGCAAAGACAGTGCCGACAAACTGCGCGAACGCATGGAAGGCGAAGGGTTGCGCACTCGTATGACCATTGAGAAGGACAACAAGGGACGTCCCAAATGGTTCCGCGTGCAGGTCCTCGTCCGTGGAACGGACGCGGAGGCCTCGGCCGCCAAGCAGGTCCTCGTCAAAATGGGATTGAAGGATGCAACGCAGGTTTCGAAAAAGCCTGTTCGGGGGCGGTGAGCGAATGGATATCTTGTCTCGTTTTTTTGCTGTTCCGGGTGCGCTCTTCCTGCGTTGGATAGGTGCCCTTGGAGACGCCTTTTTGTTCCTGCTGGAGGGATTGCGGCAGATATTCATAGCTCCTAAGCTGTTCATCAAGGTCCTTCAGCAGTTGTATGTGATCGGCACGAAATCGTTGTTCGTCATTTGCCTGATTGCGCTGTTTACGGGAATGGTCCTTGGCTTGCAGGGATATTATGTCTTGGTGAAGTTTGGCTCGGTGGGTTTTTTGGGGGCCGCTGTTTCGTTGACGCTCATCCGGGAGCTTGGTCCCGTCCTGACGGCCATCATGGTCACAGGGCGTGCGGGCTCGTCCATGGCCGCTGAAATCGGCGTCATGCGCATCACGGATCAGATCGATGCGCTGGAAGTCATGGATATCCCCGGCATGGGGTATCTGGTCGCGCCCCGTTTTGTCGCTTCGTTGATAGCTTTTCCGCTTTTGACGGCCATTTTTGATGTGGTCGGGATCATCGGGGGCTACCTGACCGGCGTACTGCTGTTGGGCGTTAATGAAGGCGCCTATTTCCACGGCATAGAGAGCAGTGTCCTGATGCCCGACGTCACGGAAGGGTTTATCAAGTCGTTTGTGTTCGCGCTGCTGATAGCGTTGATCTGCTGCTATCAAGGATATAATGCGCACAGGCGGCGTGACGGCATGGGGCCCGAAGCGGTCGCCAATGCAACGACCTCCGCGGTTGTGATTTCGTGCGTGTTCGTTCTCGTGGCCGACTATGTGGTCACTTCGGCCATGCTGCGCTAGGAGGTTCAGGTGAAGGATCAGCATTCTTCTTGGGATATACGCCTCGAACACCTCCGAGTAGGCTACGGGACCCGCGTCGTCCTCGACGATATCAATGCGGTTTTGCCCGGAGGCAAGATCACGGTCATCCTTGGCGAGTCAGGATGCGGCAAGTCGACCTTGTTGCGGCACGTCATCGGGCTTTCGCGGCCCATGCAGGGGCATATCCTTTATGGGGGGCAAGATTTGTTCGCGCTCCCTGAACGCCAGTTCCGGCGGGTGCGGCGGCGCTTTGGCGTGCTGTTTCAGGATGGGGCTCTGCTCGGTTCGCTGACGCTCGCTGAGAATGTGGGATTGCCGCTGCATGAGCATACCCGTTTGCCCAAAGCGACTATCCGTTCTACCGTCCTGCGTATTCTGGATCTGGTAGGGCTTGCCGAGTTTGCCGATTATTATCCTAATGAATTGTCCGGCGGGATGAAGAAGCGCGGCGGATTGGCCCGCGCCATTGTCACGGAGCCGCCGTTGCTTTTTTGCGATGAACCGACCTCCGGGCTCGATCCGATCAATTCGGCCCAAATGGATCAGCTGCTGTTGGATATGCGCAAGGCATACCCGGAAATGACCCTGATCGTGGTCAGCCATGATCTGGCGAGCGTAGCCCGCATTGCGGAACACGTGCTGGTCTTGCGTGACGGGCGCGTCGTTTTTTCGGGTTCGTATGAGGCGCTGAAGGCTTCTACGGATGAATATCTTCGGCGCTTCATGGACAGGAAGGCTGAAGAAAAAGCCAGTCGTGTCGCAACCACCGCGACGGATCCGGACGTTCGGGCCGCGCTGGATGCGTGGCTCGAAGGGTAAACGTTCTCATCAATGACAAGGAAGGAACCCCCATGTCGTTTTCCAAAGAAGCCGCTGTTGGTTTTTTTGTTATGCTCGGACTGGTCTGTGTCGCTTACCTGACGGTAAAGCTTGGGCGCATGGAAGTTTTTCATTCCGAGGGATACGTTTTGACGGCCTCGTTCAATTCCGTATCCGGCCTGCGCCCCGGTGCGGAGGTCGAGATCGCCGGCGTTCGCGTCGGGCGGGTCAAGTCCATCCGGCTGGATGACAAACAGCCCCGTGCTGTTGTAGAATTGCAGCTAGGGGATAATGTGCATCTTACGGATGACGTGATCGCCTCGGTCAAAACCAGCGGGCTTATTGGCGATAAGTACATCAGTCTGGAGCCCGGCGGTTCTGGGGAACCGCTGAAGAACGGCGACGAAATTACGGACACCGAATCGGCGGTGGATATTGAAAGCCTCATCAGCAAGTATGTGTTTGGGAAGGTGTGATTATGATGCGTACAATCAGACATATGGTTTTGGCGTTGTGCAGTGTGTTTATCCTTTGCGGTACCGTTCATGCCGCGGAATCTCCGCTCGCGGTTTTGCAGACGCAGATCGATCAGATTTTGAATGTGCTGAAGGAGCCCAATTATAAAGATCCGATTAAGCGGGTTCCGCTCCGTGCTCAAATCGAGAAATATGTTCATGAAATTTTTGATTTCAGTGAATTCTCCGCGCGCACGGTGGGCAGAAATTGGCCGAGTTTTTCCGATGCCCAGAAAGAACGGTTCGACAAGGCCTTTGCGAACCTCCTGCTCATAACCTACCTTGATAAAATTCAGGGATACAACGGGGAAAAGATCGAATATTCCGGTGAAGTCCTCTCGACAAAGGGTGATCGCGCCGAGATCCAGACCATCGTCACCCTGTCCGACGGCAAGCCCGTTCCGGTGGCGTACCGGATGATGTTGAAGAACGGAAAGTGGGTCGTGTATGATGTGCTGATCGAGAATGTCAGCCTGATCAAGAACTACCGTTCGCAGTTCCAGGATGTCTTGACGCGGGGGACTCCTGAACAGCTGATCGAAAGGGTTGAAGCCCGGGCCAGAGAGCTTCAGGCCCAATCCACCGTCAATTAACGGACTATTTCATGACTGCTGAGCAACGTTTTTTCCCAATCTGGAAGATGTGTCTGTTTGCCGCCGTTGTGTTGTCCCTGATGGGATGCGCGGCAAAGCATGGCGATAAGGCCGTCAACTCTCCTGATGTGCAGGCGGTTGAAACGGCGTCGTCGGGTGGAGCGGCTAGCGTGGCGGATTCCGATTCTGCCTTCGAGGATTACGATGATGAAGAATCTGAGGCCATTGCCGACCCCTTGGAAGGGTGGAACCGGTTCTGGTTCGGCTTCAATGACGTTCTCCTGTTGAAGGTCGTTAAGCCCGTCTATACGGGGTATACCTATATCACCCCGTCGCCTGTGCGGACCGGGCTCAGCAATGCTTTTCACAATATCCAGATGCCTATCCGTTTTTTGAACTGCGTGCTGCAGGGACGTTTCGGGGAAGCCTGGATTGAAGTCGGGCGTTTTGTCGTGAACACGACTGCCGGTTTCGGCGGTGTTTTCGATGTCGCCAAGCAGAGTAAGCCGCTCATCCCCGTGGATAATCGAGACGCTGATTTTGGCCAGACGCTCGGCGTATGGGGATTTGGCGAGGGGATTTATCTTGTATGGCCTGTCGTCGGGCCGAGTACGGTACGTGACACGGTGGGCCTTGCCGGAGACTGGACGACGTCCGCATTCTTCTGGATTTCGGAACCCATCGGTCCCCTTGAGTTTGAACCCGCGCTGGCGGCAAGCCTTGGCCTCCGCTTCAACGATATGGGGACGGTAATCAGCACATATGAATCGCTGAAAAAGAGTGCTGTGGAACCTTATATCGCGGCACGGGATGCCTACGTCAAATACCGCCGTGCCGGAATCATGGGTAACCGATTCCAATGGTAATGTGTCATTGAACAGTAAAAAAGCCCTCCTAGTAGGGCTTTTTTACTGCGGTGGGAAAACCTGCAAGGCTACGTGAACTTTTCAAGAAATTCAGCTTTCGAAAAGTAAGACATCAACAGGCGTTCCTGCCTCAAGGCCTTCTATCCGTGCGGAAATGCGCACCAGCCCTTCCGAATCCAGCAACGTCCGAAGGAGCCCCGACAGGCCGGAGACCGGGACGGCGCGCGGAAGGCCGTTCGCCTGATGTTCCAACCTCACGCGGATATAGTCTTCACGTCCTTGGCGGGAAGCGATGTTGCGCGACAGTATGGCCTGGCGCGAAGGCCAGAATGTCTGATCGAATGCGTGTCCGTATCGGAAATTCCCCTGCCCAAAAAACTGGGCCATGAGGGAATGCCCGGCAAGGTGGCGGAGAAAGGGAACCCCCAGAATGTACATGACGACCTGCGCGGAGGCTACCTGCCCAGGAAGCCCCCAGACGAGTGTCTGGCCGCAGCGGGCCAATATCAACGGTTTGCCCGGGCTGAGCGCAACGCCGTGGCAAAGGATTTCCGTGTCGCCCAAGGATTGCAGGGCTTCCAGGGTCAGATCCCGGACGCCTATGGAGCTTCCTCCGGACAGGAAGACGACATCCGCCGGAAGGCCGTTTTCTCCTGCCAAGGCAGCTTTGAGGGATGCCGTCAGCGGTCCGAGCCGATCCGGCGCGATGCCGAATGTGAAGACATCGGCAACCGGACGGAGCATGGCTGAAAGTGCGAGTGTGTTGACGTCGCGGATCTGGCCGGGACGTGGGGTTTGCTCAGGGGATACAAGTTCGTCGCCCGTGGAAAGGATGGAAACCCTCGGGCGCCTGATAACGGGAACCTCCGTGATGCCAAGAGCAGCCAAGAGCCCGATTTCTTGTGCGCGGAGTTTTGTTCCCCGCTCAAGGAGGGGGGTACCTTCTTGAGCATCATCCCCTTTTTGCATGACATATTCGCCTGGGGCGACGGAACGGCGCATTTCAATGACGCCAGCGCCGAACGGCTTGGTATGCTCGACCATAATGACGGCATCCGCTCCTTGGGGAAGGTAGCCACCCGTCACGATAGCAGCACACTGTCCGGATTGGAGCGTGAAGTTGGGCGGCCGGTCGATGGCGATTTCCCCGACGCAGTCAAGCCACACAGGATTAGCCTCCGAAGCCCCGAAGAGATCGGAAGCTTGCACGGCATAGCCATCCATTCCCGAGCGGTTGGCTGGTGGTAAGGTTTCCGTGGCCATAATCGTTTCAGCCAGTATGGGGCCGCCGGAAAGCTTGTCCAGCCGTTTGCTTTCCTGAGGAAGGGGAGAAACGTCGAGTAGCCGGGAAATGACTTCCTCGACAGGAAGGACGTGGAGAAAATCCTTTTGCATCCGTGTAGCTCCAGAACAAGGTGAGAGGGGAGGCTCGAAAAAACGGTCCTTTGGTGAGTGGCTTTTTTCGTTTTATCCCATGCAAGGGAAGACGACAATACTGACCCCGCAAACAGTTATGACCGAAAAGGGGAGGGCACGGTGGATTCGGACAACTGAGAGGGGGAAAACCGCAGCTGGCATGTAAGGTGAGCTCCAACGATGATTCCTCTTGCCTGCGGGGGAAGAGACGCTTATTTAACACCTATGAATACAACCGAAACTCCACTTTTCAAGCTGCGGACCGAATACCTCCCCACAGGCGATCAGCCTGCGGCTATCGAGCAGCTCGCTTCCAACATCGAAGCGGGCGTCAGGGATCAGGTCCTGCTTGGTGTTACTGGATCGGGGAAGACCTTCACCGTGGCCAACGTCATCGCTCAGGTCAATCGGCCCGCGCTGGTGCTTGCCCCGAACAAGACCCTGGCAGCACAGCTTTACAATGAATTCCGCGCGTTGTTTCCGGAAAACGCCGTTGAATATTTCGTCAGCTACTACGACTATTATCAGCCGGAAGCCTATGTTCCCGCGTCCGATACGTATATTGAAAAGGACTCGGCCATCAATGACGATATCGACAAGCTCAGGCACGCGGCTACCCATGCCCTGCTGACGCGCCGGGATGTTATCATTGTCGCGTCCGTGTCCTGTATCTACGGCCTTGGCTCTCCGGAATACTATGCACGTTTGATCATTCCGGTCGAGGTCGGTCAGCGTGTCAGTATGGACACTATCATCACCAAGCTTGTGGATGTTCAGTACCAACGCAATGATATGGATTTTCACCGGGGAACGTTCCGGGTTCGCGGCGACGTGCTGGAAGTGATTCCGGCGTATGAGCACGAACGCGCCTTGCGTCTGGAATTTTTCGGAGACGAGATTGAAGCCGTCCGGGAGATCGACCCGCTGACAGGTGAAATCTTGGGGAATATCGGGAAAACCGTCATCTATCCGGCAAGCCATTACGTGTCGGACAGGGATAACCTGGAACGGGCCATGTCCGACGTTCGGGACGAGCTTGGGGAGCGGCTGCGCCTGTTCCAGTCCCAGAACAAGCTGGTTGAGGCGCAGCGCCTGGAGCAGCGCACGCAGCTTGATTTGGAAATGATGCAGGAATTGGGCTACTGCACCGGCATCGAGAACTATTCCCGGCATCTGGATGGCCGCAAGGAGGGAGATCCTCCAGCCACCTTGCTCGACTATTTTCCGGATGACTTTGTGCTGTTCGCCGACGAATCCCATATCAGTATTCCGCAGGTCGGCGGCATGTTCAAGGGAGACCGTTCCCGGAAAACGACGCTGGTGGATTTCGGCTTCCGGCTTCCGTCCGCTTTGGATAACAGGCCGTTGGAATTTCATGAATTTTTGGAACGGCTGAACCAGGTAGTCTATGTTTCGGCAACGCCGGGTAAATGGGAACTGGAGCGTTCGCAGGGGATCGTGGCGGAACAGATCATCCGCCCGACAGGCTTGCTTGACCCCGAAGTCGAGGTCCGCCCCGTAAAGGGGCAGATCGATGATCTGCTTGGGGAATGCCGGTCCCGTGTGGAAAAGCATGAGCGCGTGCTGGTCACGACGCTGACCAAGCGCATGGCCGAGGACTTGACCGAATATCTGAATGCGATGGGCGTCGCGGCCCGCTATCTGCATTCGGACATCGACACGATGGAACGCATGGCCATCATCAAAGCCCTGCGGGCGGGTGAGTTCGATGTGCTGGTGGGCATCAATTTGCTGCGCGAAGGCTTGGATATTCCCGAAGTTTCCCTCGTCGCCATTTTGGACGCGGACAAGGAAGGTTTTTTGAGGTCCACCGGATCGCTTATCCAGACGTTCGGGCGGGCGGCACGTAATGCCGGCGGAAAGGTTTTGCTGTATGCGGACACGGTGACGGCGTCCATGAGTGCGGCTATGGGCGAAACGGCCCGTCGGCGCGCGAAGCAGCAGGACTGGAACGAAACGCACGGCATTACGCCGACGACCATCAGTAAGCCGCTTGCCACGCCTTTTGACTCCCTGTACACCTCCTCAAGTGAAGGAAAGGGAAAGCGGGGACGGGGCAAACAGGCTCAACAGCCTGCGGCGGCTTCCGCATCCGTGGACATCACGGCCCAGAATGTGGCCCGGTATTTGAAGCAGTTTGAGCGCGAGATGCGCGATGCCGCCCGGGATCTGGAATTCGAGAAGGCGGCTGCCTTGCGGGATCGCATCAAGCAGCTTCGGGAACAGTTTTTGATTGCTTAGCCTCGGCAGCGGGGCAACGAAGGATGACGCCATGAATCAAGGGACGCTGCAATCCCTTTTGGTCGAGGATGCCGATAAAAAACGTCTGGAAGAGCTCCGTGCGTTCGTGATTTACCATAATCATCGCTATCATACGCTGGATGCACCGGAAATCACCGACGACGAATACAATGCCGCCTTTCAGGAACTTCTGAGGCTGGAAGAGCGGCATCCCGAATGGAGATCGCCCGATTCTCCGACGAACAGGATCGGCGGACAGGTGTTGTCGTCGCTGGAAACCAAGGCCCATACGCGGCGGATGTACAGCCTGGACAACGTGTTCGATGCGGAGGGGTGGCAGGGCTTTCTCAAGCGCTTGGACAACGCCCAGGAAGGGCTTGAGCATGCTTTTTGGTGTGATCCGAAAATGGACGGCCTCGCCCTTGAGCTTGTGTATGAGAACGGGCGGTTTGTCGAAGCACTGACGCGTGGAGACGGCGAAGTCGGCGAACTCGTGACGGAGGCCATGCAGACGGTGCGCAACTTGCCCAAAGTGCTGCACGGCGATGCCCCTGAGCGTCTGGAAGTGCGGGGGGAAGTCATTTTCCGCAGAAGGGATTTCGCCTTGCTCAATGAGCGGCTGCGGAAGGAAAATCTCAAGACATTTGCCAATCCGCGCAATGCCGCGGCCGGCTCCATACGCCAGCTGGATACCTCGGTTACCGCGTCCCGTCCGTTGCGGTTTTTGGCGTATGGGTTTGGGGACGTCCGGTTCGGTGGGGTACAGCCGTGGAGCACGTATGAGGAGGTCATGGGACGGCTACGTGACTTTGGGTTCGAGACGCCGCCCGGAGGCCGCCTCTGCCGGGGTTCCGAAGAAGTGGAAGCTTATTACGCTTCGTTGAGTGAAAAACGGGAGTCGCTGGCGTACGAGATCGACGGCGTGGTCATGAAGCTCAATGACCTTGAGGCACAAGAGGCGCTGGGCTATACGGCGCGGGCCCCACGGTTTGCCGTTGCGTGGAAGTTTCCGGCGCAGCAGGCGACGACCCTGTTGCTGGATATTACCGTTCAAGTGGGGAGGACGGGGGTTCTGACCCCGGTGGCCGAATTGGAGCCGGTGAACGTCGGCGGTGTGCTTGTCAGCCGGGCAACCCTCCACAATGAGGATGAAATCCGCAATCGGGACGTCAGAATAGGCGATCGTGTGGTGGTCCAGCGCGCCGGGGATGTCATCCCCGAAGTGGTGCGGGCCGTACTTTCGGAACGTGCCCCGGATTCGCAGCCTTTCGTTTTCCCCCATGTATGCCCGTCCTGCGGTCAGGCCGCGTCCCGTCTGGAAGGGGAAGTGGCTTGGCGATGCGTGAATGTTTCCTGTCCCGCCATGATCCGGCAATCGTTGGCGCATTTCGTGTCCAAGGCCGGACTCGACATCGAAGGGCTCGGCCAGCGCTGGATCGAACTGCTTGTCGCTTCGGGACGGGTCAAAACGCCTGCCGATCTCTTTACGCTCAGGGTTGACGAGCTCTTGCATTATGAACGGATGGGTGTAAAACTCGCCACCAAGTTTGTGGATTCGTTGGATCGCGCTAAAAAAGAAGCGACGTTGCAGCGTCTTCTTTGCGCGCTCGGCATCCGGCATGTGGGTGAGCAGACGGCGAAAACATTGGCGGCGACGTACGCTGACATGGACGTGCTGAGAGCGGCGAGCCCTGAAGAATTGCAGAATTTGCCTGACATCGGCCCGGAAGTGGCAAGTTCCATCAAGGCGTTTTTTGACGATGAGCCCAACGTGGCTTTGTTGGCGCGGTTGCGGGAGCTTGGGCTGTGGCCTGTGCGTCAGGAGGCGACGGTGGCCTCCGTGCCTGTGGGACCGCTCGCCGGGCAGAAGATCCTCTTCACCGGATCGTTGTCCATTCCCCGCTCAAAGGCGCAGCAGATGGCGGAAAACGCAGGTGCGGAAATCGCGGGCAGCGTTTCCCGCAAGCTGAATCTGCTGGTCGTTGGGGATGAACCGGGTTCCAAACGCGAAAAGGCCCAGGCATTAGGCATCCGCATCGTAGACGAAGCCGGCTTTCTGGCTCTGTTGCAGGCGGACAATGAGGTGACGGCGTCTTCTTCCGAAAACGCGGCACAGGATTCTGAATAAGGAAAGAGGGTGGGGAAAATGAGTCTTTCTATTATCGTGATGGGCGCTTCCGGGCGCATGGGTACGACCATTGCCAATCTTGCGAAAGAGCAGGGCATGACGCTTGCGGCCGTACTGGAACGTCCGGAAAGGCTGGACGCGCTGGCCCATTGGGGATGCCTCGCCGGAACGGATCCCGAAGTCGTGTACCCGCAGGTTCCGGGGGCCGTCGTGATCGATTTTACGGCACCGGAAGCGAGCCTTGCCAATGCCCGATGCGCCGTCAAGAACGGCAACCCTATCGTCATCGGGACGACGGGCTTCACCCCGGAGCAAAAGGCGGAGCTGGATGCAATCGCCCAAAACGGACGGGTGTTTTGGTCCCCGAACATGAGCGTCGGTGTCAATGTCCTTTTGGAACTGTTGCCCGAACTCGTGCAGATGCTCGGCCCGGATTATGATCTGGAAATGGTCGAGCTGCATCACAACCGCAAGAAGGATTCCCCCAGCGGCACGGCGTTGCGCCTCGCCGAGTCTTTGGCTTCGGCCAGGGATTGGGACCTCAAGGATGTTGCCTGCTACCACCGCGAAGGCATCATCGGAGAGCGCCCCAAGAAGGAAATCGGCGTTCAGGCCATCCGCGGCGGTGATGTGGTCGGCGTGCATTCCGTCTATTTCATGGGCCCCGGAGAGCGCATTGAGGTGACGCACCACGCGCACTCGCGGGAAAACTTCGCTCAGGGCGCGCTGCGTGCCGCGAGCTGGTTGCCAGGGCAGCCGAGCGGCAAGGTATATGCCATGGGCGATATCTTGAAGTCGAGGTTGAAATAATGTCGAGCATCCCTGCCAAGGATTGGAAATCGGTCTGGGAACTGCTGACCTCCGGTATCCGCGATTATGTTCGGAAGAACGGTTTCACGGATGTCGTTCTCGGCCTTTCCGGGGGCATGGATTCCGCACTTGTCGCGGCGCTTGCCGTCGACGCGCTGGGCAAGGATCACGTGCACGGGGTGATGATGCCGTCCCCGTGGTCGAGTGAGGGAAGCATTACCGATTCCGAGGTACTGGCCGCCAATCTGGGGATGGAAACGTTCACGGTTCCGATTTCGCCGATGATGGAAGCCTTTGAAAAAGCGCTTGCCCCCGCCTTTGCCGGAAGGGAACGGGATGTCACTGAAGAGAACATCCAGTCCCGCATCCGCGGCGTGGTCATGATGTCGTTTTCCAACAAATTCCACTGGATGCTTTTGGCTACGGGGAACAAGTCCGAAGTGGCCGCCGGGTATTGTACGATGTATGGGGATACCTGCGGCGGTCTGGCACCCATTGCCGACTTGTACAAGACGGAAGTGTACCAGCTCGCGCAATGGTTCAATGAGCGCGAAGGGATGTGCGCCATTCCTCAGAACATCTTCGATAAGGCGCCGTCGGCGGAGTTGCGCCCGGGCCAGAAGGATCAGGATTCTTTGCCCGAGTACGATGTGCTGGATTCGATCCTTCATGCGTTGATTGAAGAATCGAAGCGGGCTGAGGATATTGATCTGCCCGGCGTCACGCCTGAAGACGTCAATCGTGTGCAAGCCCTTATGCGCAGGAGTGCCTTCAAGCGCCTTCAACTCCCCCCGCTGCTGCCTGTCGGTAACCATGCCTTCGGCGTGCACGTCCATATGTAACGCATAGATCGTTGATGCAAAAAAAGCCTCTCGAAATCCGGGAGGCTTTTTTTGATCTTATGATCCCAAAAACGGGATGCTCAAGCGCCCTTTTTGGCTTTCGCCGCTTGGCGCAGCCAAGAGTACCATTTTTCGAGCCCTTCGCCCGTGCGGCAAGAAACCTCAAAGAGGGCCAGATCCGCATTGAGGTGGCGGGCATGGCGGGCGGCAACCTCTACATCGAAATCTACATAGGGCAGGAGATCGATCTTGTTGAGGACCATCGCACTGGCACGGTTGAAAAGGAGAGGGTATTTTTCAGGCTTGTCGTCGCCTTCGGTCACGCTGAGCAGGGCGATCTTGGCGTCTTCGCCGCAATCGAATTCGACGGGGCAAACGAGGTTCCCTACGTTTTCGATGAACAGGATATCGATCTCGTTCAGATCGAAAGCACCTAGAGCTTCCATGACAAGGTTGCTGTCGAGGTGGCAGCCGCCGTCCGTATTGATCTGCACGGCCTTGGCTCCGGTGGCGGCGACGCGGCGTGCGTCGTTGTCCGTCTGGAGGTCGCCTTCAATGACGGCCATGCGAAATTCGGAAGCCAGATCCGTAAGCGTACGCTCCAGCAGAGACGTCTTGCCCGCACCGGGAGAGCTTATGAGATTCAGGGCAAGGATGCCGTGTTTGGCGAACTGCTCTTTCAGGCTTGCCGCCAGCTTTCCGTTGGCTTCAAGAACATTACGAATAACAGGTATTTCCACAATAAGCTCCTTTATTCCGCCTCGATATGCTGGACGTACAGCTCGCGGCCCGTTTCCATTGAATGCCCGTATTGCTCGCCGCAGGCTGGACACGGCGCAAAGAAATGCTCTCCCTTGACGGCCGGGAAAGTATGTCCGCATTGGGAACACTTGAGAGTGATGGGAACCTCTTCGGTTTCCAGCACAGCGCCTTCGAAGTCGGTTCCCGCCGTAAGCGCCTCAAAGGCAAAGGAAAGGGCTTCCGGGACGATGTTGGAGAGTGCTCCATATCGTACCCGTACCAGCAGCAGACGATGGACGTCATGCTTTTCCATCTCTTCGCGGACAATGGATAACAGGCTTGTAACGACAGACATTTCGTGCATGGCAGAACTTCTCTGGTTGATTCCCGGGACAAGGCTCGGCAGTTTTTGGACAGAGGCACAGGGGAGAAGTGTAGGCGAAAAAGAGTGGTGAGTCCAGCCGGACAGATGAGAAGGGGAGACTTGCTTGACCGTTGTTCTTGGCGGGCGTAGGTCACATGAAACGCCGTCGGGCGATATCCTTTTGAGGAGGGCATGATGCAAAAGATCGACGCGCATTCGCATGTGGGCTATTTCGGCGGGTGGGCCGACGTAGGGTATACGGACGAGCAGATGGTCGCCGAGATGGATCGTTACGGTATCGAAAAGTCCGTTGTGAGCTATATGGACAATACGGTGGTGGAGCAGGCTGTGAAACGTTTCCCCGATCGCTTTGTGGGGATTACGTGGGCCAATCCCTACGAAGGGGACAAGGCTGTCGAAACGGTCGTCCGCGAAGTCCGGGAGCACGGTTTTCAGGGGATTAAGCTGCATCCTCTTCTCAATGCCTTTACGGCTAATGACGCCGTGGTGCATCCTCTGATGGAAGTTGCGCAACAGATGGATTTGCCCGTATTCATCCATTCGGGGCATCCACCTTTTTCCCTTCCCCACAGCATCATTCAGCTTGCGGAAGATTTTCCAAAAGTACGGATCGTGATGGTGCACATGGGGCATGGAAACGGCATCTACATTCAGGCCGCCATTGATCTTTCCAAGAAACACGACAACGTGTACCTCGAAACGTCGGGCATGCCCATGCACACCAAAATCCGCGAGGCCTACAATACGGTCGGCAGCGAACGGGTTTTCTGGGGGAGCGACGCGCCGTTCCATCATTACCGGGTGGAGATGCTGCGGACGGAAGTCTGTGGATTGCCGGAGAGCGCTCTTGAGAATATTTTTTACCGCAATATCAAGCGGTTTTTAGTACTCTAGTCAGAGCTACAAAGAAGAAAAGCCCCGCATGGCGGGGCTTTTTGTCATCTGGAAGAGAAGATAAGCAGGAGCGCCAATGCGGTGAAGATGCAGGCTGTGATCCGATTGAGGATGATCTGCCCCCTGATGGAAGCGTTGAACCATTCGGCAAGCCTGCCGCCAAGGAATGAAACACCTCCGAAGACGACCAGCGTAGCGAGCTGGAAGAGGAGGCCAAGGGTGACGATCTGAAGCGGGACATTCCCAAGTTCCGGCTTGGCAAACTGTGGGAGGAAGGCGAGAAAGAAAAGCGTGACCTTGGGATTGGTAATGTTCATGATCACACCCCGCCGGTACAGGGCCCAGTATCCGGGAAAGGTACTTTGCTCCAGCCATGCCCTGGAGGCACCGCTACGGAAAGAAAGCCATGCCAGATACAGCAGGTAGGCCGCCCCTGCACATTTCAGGACTGTAAAGGCCATCTCGGATGTTTGAAACAGTGCCGCAACGCCGAGGGCAACGGCTGCCGTATGCCCGAAGAGCCCGGTCATCAGCCCTAACGTGGTCACGATACCGGCCCGAAAGCCATACAGGGCGGACTGGGTTAAAACAAAAATGTTATCGGGTCCGGGGGCCAGCCCCATCACTATGGCGGTAACAAAAAACGCTCCGAGGGTTTCGGGAGGCAGCATGTTCACATTCCCTATGGCATTGATGTGTATGACAGGCCGTATCTCTAATGCCTCGAAGCGGAAAAAGCAAATCCCAAACGAGCGGATCAGCCGAGCTCCATATGCCGATGCTCCACGGAAACAGTATAGTCTTGCCGCTTGAGTGCCCGCATGAGTGCCTCAGTTATCGCCACGGAACGGTGTTTCCCCCCCGTACATCCTAAGGCGATTGTGATGCGGTAGCGCCCCTCAGCATCGTAAAGGGGCAGAAGAAAAGATAAAAAATCAATAAGCCGTTTTTTGAATTCTTTACCCGAAGGTTCACTGAAAACATACTCGGCTATGGCTCTCTCTTTTCCCGTCTGTGGGCGTAGCTCTTCAACGAAGTAGGGATTGGGGAGAAAACGGAGATCAAAGACGAGATCCGCCTCGCGGGGGACGCCGTATTTGAACCCGAAGGAAATGAGATTGACCTTGATGCTACGAAGCCGCTCGTGGGTACTGTTCCATTTGCGCTGAATGATCCGCCGCAAGTCATGGATGGAAAAGGAAGATGTGTCGATGACCTTATCGGCGATTTCCCGGACGGGGGCAAGGCGTTCCATTTCTTCGCGTACGGCTTGTTCCAAACCGACACCCTCCCGTTCAAGCGGATGGGGACGGCGGGTTGTGGCATAGCGCCGCATGATGACGGACGGATCCGCCTCCAGATAAAGGATCTTTGTGCGGAATCCCATGCCGGACAGCCGATGCAGCGCCTGATCAAGTTCGCCCATGAACTCGCTGCGCCGCTGATCGAAACCGAGAGCTATGCCATGAGACGGCTCAACGGAGGAGCTCTGCAGAAGGCGCACCATTTCGGGCATGAGTTCCGGAGGCACCCCGTCCGCGGTGAACAGGCGCATGTCCTCGAAGACATGGAGCACAGTACTTTTGCCCGCGCCGGAGAGGCCGGTGATGATGAAAATCGGCTTATCCGCATTCGGTTTTGGAGATTCAGAAGCGGAGTCCGTCGACTTTTCCGCGGCATGTTCAGGAAGGAGAGGCTGATCCGTCATGGTATTTTCCGTAGTAACAGGAAGCCCGTCCGGTGGAGACTCCCCGGACGGGCTTGTTGAAATCGCTTTGTGTACCGGCACAAGCCCTAGAAGATGGGATCTATCAGTCCAAGGTTACCGTTCTTACGCCGATAGATGACATTGATGCGATCATTTTCCGAATTCAGGAACGTGAGGAATTCAAAGTCATTTGCATCAAGCTGCATGGCCGCCTCGTCGGGGCTCATGGGCTTGGGAGAAAAATGGTCTCGCCCGGTAATCGTTCGTTCTCCATCTTCTTCCGTCACTTCAAACGTATACACATCGATATCGTTAGCGCGTCCCTTACGATGGATTTCCTTGTTACGGGAAACGAACTTCTTGACCTGAGCTTCCAGCTTATCAAGAACGAGGTCGATGGAGGCGTACATATCTTCCGAGACTTCGCTGGCGGCGATGTTGATGCCGTCACCGGTAAGCTGAACTTCCACGCGCTGGCGGAACTTATCGACCGCCATATTCACCTGCGCATCAAGAGCGGGGTTCTTGCCGAAGAATCTTCCCAGCTTCTCCATACGGCGGCGGGCATACTTACGCAAATGTTCAGACGGCTCGAAATTCTTGAAAGTAAAGGAAATGTGCATGAAGCCTCCTTTGGCTGATAACCGGTCCGCACAGCGAATACCGAGATATCCGCAACGGACATTGCTTTGTCAGGCATGGCTTCTTTACAACAACCTTTTAGGGGTCCTGTCAAGGGCTCTCAAACGGCCTGGAACGGCTAAAAATGGGCCTTTCTCCTGGACGATGACGGAATATCCATTGCCATCCGGTACTTGGCTACCGTTCTTCGGGCTATATTCACTTTCAAGTGTTCCTTGAGAATTTCGCCGATGCGTTCATCGGAGAGAGGGTTTTTAGGATCTTCCTCGCTGATGCACTTTTTGATAAGCGCCTTGACGCTCTCCGAACCCACCTGGCTTCCGTCATCCAGCTCCAGCGCACTGTTGAAAAAAAACTTGAGTTCGTACACGCCAAAAGGCGTTGCCACATACTTGTTGGTCGTGATGCGGCTGACCGTGGATTCGTGCATGTTGATATCGTCGGCAATGTCTTTCAGGATAAGCGGTTTGAACTTGCTGATCCCTTCCTCAAAAAAGCCGCGCTGGTGTTTTACAATACTTTCAACGACTTTGTACAATGTCCGCTGCCGCTGGTGCAGGCTTTTGATAAGCCACGCCGCGGAACGGATTTTTTCGTTGAAGTATTCTTTTTCCTTGCTGGACGCGTTTTCCGATGCGTTATCATACACGGGGCTTAAGTGCAGATTCGGCAAGCCATCTTCATTGAGGACAATGAGGAATTCCCCGTCCACCTTGTAAACAAAGACGTCGGGGCTGACAAAGGTGGACACGCCTTCGCCAAAACTCGCTCCGGGCATGGGATCAAGGGACTGGATGATATCCAAATATTCCTTGAGTTCATCCATATCCAGCCGGAATTTGCGGAGTAGGGGCTTGTATCTGTGGGCTTCCAGATCTTCAAGGTGATCACGTACGAGATCGACGAGAACCTGATCCCTGTCATATCCCAATGCTTTTATCTGGATAAGGAGACATTCTTGAGGGGTTCGGGCTGCAACACCCACCGGATCGAACAGTTGGATGGCCTTAAGGACAGTCTCTACCTCTTCGGTAGTGGGCCATGCTTTGTCTTTCGCCTCGCCAGTCGAACCCTCGCCAGCAAAATCCGCCCGCGCCATCTCCGCCATTTCCTCAAGAGATGCTTGAAGGTAGCCGGAAGAAGAAAGGTTTCCGATAATGATTTCACCGAGTTCTTTCTGGTCATCGGAGAGAGAGGAAAGGCGGAGCTGCCACATGAGGTGGCTTTCAAGAGTAGGGCTGGAGGCATATCTGGCCTCCAGAGAACTCATTTCTTCGGGGAGCTCATAGTCTCTGGGCTGGACTTGCTGCGGGGTACTTGCGAATTCTCCGAGATAGTCTTCCCAGTCTTCGGAGCGGGCCACTTCCCGATCGTATGTAGGCTCATCTCGTGGGGATTCGGGGCGGACTTCTGCGGGCGGCTCATTGGAGGGCTCATCCTGCATTTCTTCAAGGAACGGGTTTTCCAGCAACTCCCGCTGGACCGTTTCCACAAGCTCCAAGCGGGATAGCTGCAATAAGCGGATAGCCTGCTGCAATTGTGGTGTCATCACCAGCTGTTGTGAAAGTTTAAGCTGCTGTCTGAGTTCCAATGCCATGCAAATATCCCGTTGTCATAAGAGTCTGTCCAACCCGCAGGTACACCTTGTGAGAGGAGGGGAACCGACGGTAACCGTCAGGCGAAGATCAACCGGGCATCTTTATGCCTTACATGCAGGGATTATGCCACATGCTTAGGGATGTTGCAAGAACAGGGACGCTTTTTTTCTCTGTTCTTTTCTCGGAGATGTTTATTGGATGAAAAAGAAATGAGAAAAAGACTGGTTATCGTATTCAACTCACAAAAAAAGATCGGTACCGGAGCACACGATCTTTTTTTATAATCACAGAGAATGACGGAATATGGTGTCTCAGAGCGAGAAACCTTCTCCAAGATATACGCTCCGGGCCTGTTCGTTATTGACGATGGTTTCCGGTGTCCCGGAAAGAACGACCTGCCCCTGCACCATGAGGTAGGCCCGGTCGCAAATCGTCAGTGTTTCACGGACATTGTGGTCAGAGATGAGAACTCCGATCCCGCGATCACGCAAGGCGCGCACCAAACCTTGGATATCACCCACCGCAAGAGGGTCGATGCCAGCAAACGGTTCGTCGAGAAGGACGAATTTCGGTTCCCGGATAAGCGCACGGGCGATTTCCAGACGCCGGCGTTCTCCTCCGGACAGGTGCATGGCGTGGGATTTTTCCAGTCGGGTGAGACCGAAATCTTCAAGCAATACATCCGCCCTTTCTTTCTGCTCCTTACGGGAAAGGCCCGTATGCTCCAGAATAATCTGAAGATTTTGACGTACCGTAAGTTTTCTGAAGACGGAACTCTCCTGAGGGAGGTAGGAAATGCCCACACGTGCGCGCTCATGGAGAGGCCACGTGCCAATATCCTGCTCTTCAAGGAGAACCCGCCCGGAAGACGGCTTGATGATTCCGGTCAGCATATAGAACGAAGTGGTTTTACCCGCCCCGTTCGGGCCGAGCAGACCGACGATTTCCCCTTGGTTCACTTCGGGGGAAACACCGCGTACGACCTCGCGTTGGCCGTACCATTTGCGCAAGTCAACGCCGGACAATCGGGCCATCAGCGGTTCCCCCGGATCGGGCTGGAGTTTTTAGAACCGGAAAAGACAGCTTCGACGCGCTTCTTGGACCCGCCCATGACTTCGCTGCGGTTTTCTTCCGTAAAGTACTTGATGGTTTCCCCGGTAACGGTGTTTTCGCCATCAGTCAGGCGAGGATCGCCTTCCATGAGAAGAACGCCGTCATCCATCGTATAGGTTGCCTTCGCGCAAGTTCCGTTGCGGTTTTCACTCTTCATACGCACATTCCGTTCGGCAACGATGCGATCAACGTCACCGGCTGCCATTCCGGCAGGCATACCGCCTTTTTCGCCTTCTTTCTTCTGAGCGTCGCCTTTGGGTGGCTTCAAGTAAACCGTGATCCTATCGGCCCATATTTCAATGTCGGGACGTACCACATGGACGTTTTTATCAAAGATGACGAGTTGCTTTTCAGCAAGATAGGTCAATTGATCGGATGTGATCCGCGTTTCAACATTCTTGGCGGGTTTTGGGGGCGTCACCGGAGCCGCCCACAGCGGGGCGGAGCAGAGCAGGCTTAAACTCAGTGTGGCTATACCTAAAAAAAGTTTTTTCATGATGTTTTCCTAGCTGTAAACCGTTGGAGCTATAACGGGCTTATTTCCTTGCAGGCTGAGGCGATTCTTGCTGGGGATTGGCTTGCGGTTCACGTGGAGAAGGTGCGGCATTGGCGTTTGGGTCGTCGGGGCGGGGCTTGAGTACGACCAGCACGCCTCCCGAACCATGCATTTCGTTGGTAGCAAGATCCCAGGTAAAAAAGGCAGCCGTCCCGGATGCCGTGGGGCTTTCAAGCGCAGCGCCCTCGGGGAAGGTCATGAGGCGTTTGTTGGCGTCGTAATTCATGCGCGAACTGGTGATGACGTCATCATAGCGAGTGATGACGACATCATCCCAGAGCGTGAGAAAACGCTGATTGTCGGTGATTCTCCCCAGCTGGGCCTGCACATCAAGAACATCGTCGTCGGGGTTGCTTGCGGAACCTTCGCCGAGCGCATAACGGACGACGGGTTTGTCCACATCGATCGTGTCACCATTCTGGGACATATGTGCCCAGCTCGCTTTGAGACGCCACAGCTCCAAGCCTTTATTTCCTTGGAACAGATTGATCCCCTTGATGGCCAACCCAGCCACTTCCTCAAGCGGATTTCCGGATTGCGTGGCGTTGCCTTGAAGCTTCGCCCCGTCAAGGGACTTGATGCCGCCCTTGTTGGCGACATCAAGCAATCTGCCGATCAGCGTTGTTTCTCCGCCACGTTTCGCGACGTACCAACCTCCGGCGAGAAGCGCCACCAGCGCGGTAATAAGCAGGATTCGTGAACGTTTCATTCCAAGCGCATCCAGTGCTCGAGCAGAGCTTCCCGTTTCCCTTGGCAAGTCAGCAGCAAGTCGACAAATTCCCGGACGGCGCCGCATCCGCCTTCTTTTTGCGTCACGAACTTCGCCAGTTTTTTGACGTCCGGCATGGCATTCGCGACGGCAGCGGGCAGCCCCACGCGAGACATAGGTGCGAGATCGACCCAATCATCTCCAAGGTAGGCGATTTCCTGCCACTCAAGGGACATCCGTTTGCGCATCCCATCCAGAATAGTACATTTGTTGTCGGCCCCGCCATGATACTCGGTCACGCCGAGGACTTCCAGCCGTCTCACGACGCAGGGCACATCCATGCCCGACAGGACGGCGACTTCAATCCCCGCCGTTTTGGCGAGCCGGATGCCGATGCCGTCGAGGACATGGAACCGCTTCATGACCAGCCCGTTGGCGTCATAATAGAGGCCGCCGTCCGTCATGACGCCGTCCACATCCAGGACGAGAAGCCGGATGTGCTTGGCGAGGCTTTCGATCGATTCGCGCCGGGGAGTGGGAGAGTGGCCGGATATCCCGGTCCCATCGGAATAAAGAGTATTACAAGTCATAAGGAATGTTCCATATGGCTGAAAGTTGCTTCAAGAGCGCCGGAAGCTTGGCTACGGGCCAGCTGTTGGGGCCGTCGCACAGGGCCTTGTCGGGATCCGGGTGGCATTCCATGAAAATGCCGTTCACTCCCGCCCCTGCCGCGGCACGGGCCAGTGTGGGCACGTGATGCCGTTCACCGCCGGAGCAGCTGCCTTGCCCTCCGGGAAGCTGAACGGAATGCGTCGCGTCGAAGATCACCGGGACGCCCAATGCCCGCATGATAGGTATGGAACGGAAATCGACCACGAGGTTATTGTATCCGAAAGAGGAGCCCCGTTCCGTCAGAAGGACGCGGTCATTGCCCGCCGCGACCAGTTTATCGCGCACGGGGCCCATATCCCACGGAGCCACAAACTGGCCTTTCTTGACGTTGACGACGCGGCCCGTCCGCGCCGCCGCCAAGAGCAGGTCCGTCTGGCGGCATAAAAAAGCGGGAATCTGAAGGATATCCGCCACCTCACCTACAGGTCCGGCCTGTTCGGGCAGATGGATGTCCGTCACAACGGGCAACCCCGTTTCCTCTTTAATCCGAGCCAGCCACTCCATGCCTTTGACCAGGCCCGGACCGCGGAAACCTTTCCCTGAGGTCCTGTTGGCCTTATCCCACGAACTCTTGAAGACGGCAAACAATCCGGCTTCCCTGCTGGCTTCGGCTACGGCATGCGCCGTGTCCAGCGCCAATTCGAAACTTTCCAGGGCACAAGGGCCCGCAAAAATAAAGTGGTCCTTCCGAAGCTGACCATAGAGTTCGTCCGATATCATCATGGGCATTCCTTAGCGTTGAAAGGAGTTCTCGCTTGGAGACAACCTTGCGGTCATTCCGGTTTTGTCGCCGGAATGACCGCAAAGGAATAAGCATTAGGGAAGGGAAGTCTACTTCTTGCGAGCCAGGCAAGACGCACGGATGAAGTCTTTGAACAACGGATGGGGCTTCATCGGGCGGGACTGGAATTCGGGATGGAACTGGCAGCCCAGGAACCACGGGTGATTGGGGATTTCAACGATTTCCACCAGCGTGCCATCAGGGGACTGGCCGCTGAAAACCATGCCCATATCCGCAAGGCGTTCGCGGTAGGCATTGTTGAATTCGTAGCGGTGGCGGTGGCGTTCGTTGATATTGGCCGTTTTGTAGGCTTCGAAAGCGTGCGTCCCTTCCGAAATGGTGCAGGGATACGCGCCGAGGCGCATGGTCCCGCCCTTGTCGCTTTCCGCATCGCGGCGCTCCACGGCCTTTTTGCGGAAATCGTACCATTCGGTCATCAGGTAGATGAGCTTGTCCTTGGCGAACGGGTTGAATTCTTCGGAGTTGGCTTCCTCGATGCCGACGACGTGGCGGGCGAATTCGATGACCGCGCACTGCATACCGAGGCAGATCCCGAAGAAGGGCACATTGTTTTCACGGGCATACCGGATGGATTCGATTTTCCCTTCGACGCCGCGGTACCCGAAGCCGCCGGGTACGAGGATGCCGTCAGCGCCTTTGAAGGTCTCTGCGACGTTTTCGGCGGTCACCTCTTCGGAATTCACATAGCGCAGATCCACGGCGACCCTGTTGGCGATGCCGCCATGCACCAAAGCTTCGTGAAGGCTCTTGTAGGCTTCCTTCAGTTCGACATACTTGCCGACGATGGCGATGGTGACCCGGCCCTGCGGATTCTTGACGTTGTGGACCAGCTCTTCCCACGGCTCAAGCTTGGCGTTGCGGGCGGGCAGGCGCAGCATGATGGCGACCTTTTGATCCAACCCTTCCTCATAGAGTTTCAAGGGCAATTCGTAGATGTTGCTCACATCCACGGCGGAAAACACGGCATCCTTGTCCACATTGCAGAACAGGGCGATTTTGGCGCGGAGGTCGGCGGGGACGGGCTCTTCGCAGCGGCAGAGGATGATGTCGGGCTGGATGCCGATCGAACGGAGTTCCTTGACGCTGTGTTGCGTGGGCTTGGTCTTGTGTTCTCCGGCGGAACGGAGATAGGGCACGAGCGTCAGATGGATGTACAGGCAATTGTCGCGGCCCAGTTCGGAGCGGAGCTGGCGGATGGCTTCAAGGAAGGGGAGGCCTTCGATGTCGCCTACCGTGCCGCCGATTTCGATGATGGCGACGTCGGGAGCAGGGTTTTCGGGCTCATCCTTGGCGAGGCTGAGGATGGCGCTTTTGATTTCATCGGTGATGTGGGGGATCACCTGCACCGTTCCGCCGAGGTAGTCGCCGTGGCGCTCCTTGGTGATGACCTTATAATAGATGGAACCCGAGGTCGTGTTGTTTTTCTGGGAGAGCGCCGTATTGAGATAGCGTTCGTAGTGCCCCAAATCGAGGTCCGTCTCCGCCCCATCATCCGTAACGTACACTTCACCGTGCTGATAGGGGTTCATGGTTCCGGGGTCCACGTTGATATAGGGATCAAGTTTTTGGATGGTCACGGTCAGCCCACGCGTTTTCAACAGCGCGCCGATGGAAGCCGCCGAAAGCCCTTTGCCGAGAGAGGAAAGGACGCCACCAGTGATGAAGATAAACTTGGTCTTCATGAAAAACCTCGAGTTATGATTTTCCCGCCGTGACGGAGGGGATACAGTGTACGAAACTCGCTCTGAAACAGGATACATCAGAAAAGGAGAGAACGCGAACACAAAAAGCCCGCCTGAGCGGGTCGACATGCGGCTGGTTCTGTAACAAAAACAACGCCTTTGATTGGGAAATGTGGGGACGCTCCGTCTGTTCCAAAACCGTAATTCCTCTGCTCCTCAGCAGGCCATTCAGATGCACGCAAACAATATCCGCCAACTATAGGCCGTTTTCAGAAAAAAAACAGCCATTGACTGAAAAGAAACACCCGCATAAAGTAAATCCCCCATTCCAGACTGGCTCCCTTTTTTTCTCGGCGAGGGAACCTAACTGGATCATACAGGCGCGTTATCGCTTTTTCAGTAAGTAAGCTTTTAATTTTTATGCAGGAAAAGGGTGGACAATGAGTCAGGTCAACACGCTGGTCATTACCGGATACGGCACCAACTCGCATCAGGAAACAGCGCATGCCGCACGTCTGGCCGGTGCGGACAGGGCTGATGTGGTGCATTTTTCCGACATTGTGGCTGCGAAGGTCCGCCTGAGCGAGTATCAGTTCCTTGTTTTCCCCGGCGGATTCCTTGATGGCGACGATCTCGGGGCGGCACAGGCCGCGGCACAGCGCTGGCTGCATCTTTCCGACGCGGAAGGCCAGCCTCTGCTGGACAGCTTGAACCGGTTCGTCGATGCGGGCGGCCTCGTGCTGGGAATCTGCAATGGATTCCAGCTGCTCGTCAAGCTCGGCGTACTCCCCGCGCTGGACGGGAAGCGTTTTGAGCGGCAGGTTTCCCTCAGCCATAACGACTCCGCCCGCTATGAGGACAGATGGGTCCAGCTCAAGCCGAACCCCGACAGCCCATGTATTTTCACCAAAGGACTGGCTGTCCACGGTGTGCTGCCGATGCCTGTCCGTCATGGCGAAGGCAAGCTCGTGGCCCGCGATGCCGCGACCTTGCAGCGGTTGCAGGACGAAAACCTGATTGCTTTGCAGTATACGCATCCTGAAACGGGCGAAGCTACGCAGGAGCATCCTTGGAATCCCAACGGTTCTCCACTGGCCATTGCCGGCCTGACGGACCCGACCGGGCATATCCTCGGCCTGATGCCGCACCCCGAAGCGTTCCACCACGCTACCAACCATCCCGGCTGGACGCGCGGGGAAGTCGCCGTGCCTGGAACCGCACTCTTTGCGAACGCTGTCCGGTATCTGCGCGAGAACCCAGTCAGCCACAGCTAGGATGCACCTGTTTGGCAAGACAGAGGAATTGGAAGCATGAAACAGTCGGAACTCATTGCGCTCATTGAACGGACGGCACCACTAGCGATCGCCGCGCCGTGGGATAAGTCGGGCGTTCAGGTCGCTTCCGCACGGCAGGATATCAACCGCCTCGCCGTGTGCCTTGATCCAACGCCGGAATCCATCCGCATCGCGTTGTCCGGGGGGGCTGAAATGATTTTGGCCCATCACCCGCTGACGATGGAGGGGCGGTTCACCGATCGGCTGGACAGCTACCATGAAGTCCTTTCGCTGTTGTTTCGGGCCAATGTGCCGCTGTATTCGGCGCATACGTCCCTTGATGCGAATCCTTTGGGTCCGGTTTCCTGGCTGGCGGACGAGCTGGGGCTTTGCCGTATTCCTTCTTCTGACACGAAGGATGGCGAGGCAGGGCATGGAATGCCATTGCCGCTGACCGTGCTGGAACAGACGGGGACAATGGAGCGGGGCGGCGGTTCGTATGCCTGCGGCTTCGGCGTCGTCGGCGATTGTGCGGTTGACATGACCCCGGAAGATCTGAAAAAAATGTTGGCCCTATGGCTGGTGGGGAGTTGCCCCCGCTTGGCTGGGACCTTGCCTGAGCGCATCCGCCGCATTGCCATCTGCCCCGGATCGGGAAGCTCGCTTGCGCCTGAGGCCGCTGCATGTGGCGCGGACTTGCTCATTACCGGTGACTTGAAGTATCATACCGCGCTTGATCTTCCCCTTCCAGTGTTGGATGTGGGGCATTTCAGCCTTGAAGAAGAGATGATGCGGCGTTTTGCCCTGCAATTGAAAGAGAATGTGTCTGATGTCGCCGTGCAGTTCGTGCCCGCGCAGGATCCTCTTGCGCCGTTTTCCCCCACAGACTGAGGCGTAATCCGTTATCAGATTTCAGGAGAAGAGTTGTGAGCCTTTATCTCGAACAAATCCGCCAACTCGTGGCCCTTCAGCGCGTGGACGATGCCATCCATTCCGTGGAGATGGAACTCGAACAGGCCCCGAAAGAATTGGAAGATCTCAAAAACCGTTTCGCCGCCACGAACACGCAGCGCGAACGGGTGCTGGAAAAGCTTGCGCATTTGAAGGAACAGGAAAAGCGCATCACTGGCGAGCTTGATGACGACAGCAGCCGCATCAAGAAGAGCAAGAACAAGATGATGCAGGTATCCAACTCCCGGGAATATCAGGCTATGGCCCGGGAAATGGACAATATGGAAAAGGTGAACCGTTCCCGTGAAGAGGAACGCGCCGCCTTGCTGGAAGAAAAGCTGCATCAGGACAACGCGCTGCAGGAAGTCGACGCTATATGGGCCGACCTCAAGGCCGAGTTGGAAGCCAAGCAGATCAGCCTCGAAACGCGGCAGGACGAAGCCCGCAAGCGTTTGGATGAGCTGGCTCAGGTGCGTTCCGAAACTGGTTCCGCTGTGCCGCGTCCCGTCCTTGATCGCTATGAGTTCATCCGTCGCCGTCTGTCCCATCCCGTGATCGTACCCGTGACTGCCGGGGTCTGTTCCGGTTGCCGGATCATGATCCCCCCGCAGACATTCATTGAACTGCAGGGAGGCCATAAGATCATCAACTGCCCCAACTGTCAGCGCTTGATTTACTGGGTGGAGCACTTCAATGAAGAGACCAACCAGACGGCTGATGAAATGGCGCACCACGCCGAATAGTTTTTGGGTTTTCGGGAGCCGGATGGATTGTCGCCGCGTCCGTCGCGTTTCGGCGTGACGGACGGAGAGGAAAGTCCGGGCTTCACAGGGCAGGACGCTGGGTAACGCCCAGGGGGAGTGATCCTCGGAGAGCGCCACAGAAAGCAAACCGCCGCCCTCGGGCGGTAAGGGTGAAACGGTGGGGTAAGAGCCCACCAGTCGGCACGGTGACGTGACGAGCTCGGCAAGCCCCGTTCGAAGCAAGACCAAATAGGGAAGCGGATCGGCCCGATCAACGCTTCCGGGTAGGTTGCTTGAGGGTACAGGTAACTGTGCTCCTAGAGGAATGACAGTCGCCATGCCGCCCGCAAGGGCGAGGTGGTACAGAACCCGGCTTATAGTCCGACTCCCGATTTGAGGCTCCGGTGACGGTTTTTGCATCTGCAGACTTCACCGGGGCTTTCTCGCATTCAGCACACAAGTGAGGTCATTCATGGCGTGGACACTTCTTCTCGCGGCGGGGCAGGGGAACCGGTTGGCTTCGGCCATAGGGGGGCTTGCCAAGCAATTCTTGGATTGGAAAGGCGCTCCGTTGTATTGGGAATCAGCGCTCGTCTTTTCCCGATGCGCACGCGTGGATGGGCTCGTTTTCGTGTTTCCGGAAGCGTGCATTGACGAAGAGCGCGAACGGGTAGCGGGCCTGATGCGGAATGCGTCCCTAGGGATTCCTTGGAAGGTTGTCGCTGGCGGAGCGTTGCGTCAAGACTCCGTCCGAAACGGCTTGGCCGCTTTGCCGGGTGATTGCATGGAGGTCCTGATCCATGATGCGGCAAGGCCGTTTGTTTCGCCCGTGCTGGTCAACCGGATACTGGACGGGCTGCATGGTGAAGCTTCGGGGGAGTGTGTCGCCGCATGTATCCCCGGCATTCCCGTGGTGGATACCATTAAAGTGATGGATGAAGAAAAAAAGGTCGTTGCCACACCTGATCGGAAACATCTGATGGCGGTTCAGACCCCGCAAGGTTTTTCCCTCGCTTTTCTGCGGGCTGCCCATCAGCGTGCGGAAGAGGAAGGCTGGGTTGTCACTGATGACGCCAGTTTGCTTGAACTGTGCGGACACGCCGTGCATGTCGCGGAGGGAGAAGCGGGAAACAAAAAAATCACCACGCCCGAGGATTTGGAAATGTTGCGGATGACAGGAGAGCGTATCCCGTGTGTCGGTTATGGGTATGATGTCCATAAGTATGCTGATGGCAATGAAGCGAGACAGCCTGCCCGGCCTATGCGGTTGGGGGGGGTGCCCATTGCCGGTTCGCCGGATGTGCTGGCCCATTCTGATGGAGATGTCTTGCTGCACGCATTGATAGATGCCTTGCTTGGCTGCATCGGAGCGGGGGATATCGGAACATTCTTCCCTGATTCCGATCCTGCATTCGACAATGTCAATTCGGCTGTGTTGCTGGACACGGTTCTGGAGCACGTCCTGAAGGCCAATGTACATATTACCCATGTCGATCTGACTGTCATTGCTCAGATTCCCAAAGTCGGCCCGCATAGGGAAATGATTCGGCGGAATGTGGCAAGGCTGCTCGGGTTGGACCTGGGAGCGGTAAATGTGAAGGCGACGACGGAGGAAGGGCTTGGTTTTACAGGTGAACGGCTGGGGATAAAGGCCGTCGCCGTGGTTACGGGGCTTCGTGGTAATAGAGACGCATAATACTTTAAATTATGTAAATTTTAAAATTCCAATAAGTATACTGAAAATAATAGATAACCCTCTGGGTTGAATGAAAGTTCCATGTCGTTCTTGTAAAACTTTGTATGTTGGTGTAACAAGCAGTACGGGCCCTTTCCGTGGGGTAATTCTAACCTTTTTCGCATCGTGAGCCGTTATGAGCGACCTTCAGCAGGGCATGGACTGTCCTTGGTTTTCTTCTTACGACAAAGGTGTGCCGCATGACATAGTCATCCCCGAGGGAGGGCTGCAAAATATTCTCGACACTGCGGCGGAAACATACGGACAGCGTGAAGCCATCGTCTTTCAAAATACGCATATTTCCTATAGGGAATTGAAAGAATTAGCTGAAAAACTGGCCGCTTCGCTCCGGCGGCGCGGAGTCAGGCCGGGAGATCGCGTTTCCATCATGCTCCCGAATCTCCCTCAGACATTCATCGCATTCTGGGGTGTCATGAAGGCCGGAGCGGTCGCCGTCATGACGAATCCTCTCTATATGGAATCCGAGCTGACGCATCAGATTAAGGATTCCGGCGCAAAACATCTCATCACCCTCGATATTTTTTGGCCCAAGATTGCGGCGCTGCGGGAACAGCTCGAACTGGACGTCTGTTATGTGACGCGTGTCCGTGATGCGCTGAAATTCCCCTTGAGCTGGTTGCAGCCGTTTTCGGCCCGACGGCAGGGTACATGGGTTCCTGTTCCGTTTGACGGAAAAGAGGTCGTAGCGTGGAAGGACCTTTTTAAAACGACCGAGCGCCTGAGCGTGGAAGTGGCGGATGCTCACGAGACCATCGCCTTGTTGCAGTACACGGGAGGTACCACGGGGCTTTCCAAGGGGGCCATGCTGACCCATGCGAATCTATTGGCCAACCTTACCCAGCTGATGGCGATCATTCAGCAGCCCCCGGAAAAGGAGCATGTGTTTCTGGCCCTGTTGCCTTTGTTCCATGTGTTCGGTTTGACGATTACATTGTTGCTACCCGCAAGGATGGCCGCACGAGTGGTCCCCATGCCGCGGTATGTCCCCGCCGACATGCTGGAGGCATTCAAAAAGTACCAGTTCACGGCGTTCATCGGCGCTCCTTCCGTCTATATTTCCCTGTTGCAGCAGAAAAATCTGGCCCAGTACGATCTGCACCATATCATATTCTGTATTTCGGGATCAGCCCCCATGCCTGTCGAATGGCTGAAGAAATTTGAAGAAGTGACGGGCACGCCCATCACGGAAGGCTTTGGGCTGACCGAGGCTTCGCCCGTTACCCATGCCAACCCCGTGTTTGGGAAGCAGAAACCGGGCTCTATAGGTGTGCCGGTTCCCGGAACCCTCGCCCGTATTGTCGACACGGAAGACGGTGAAAGGGTTTTGGCTCACAATGAGATCGGGGAGTTGGTCATCAAGGGCCCGCAGGTTATGAAGGGCTATTGGAACCGCCCGGAAGAAACCGCCCGGACCATCCGCGACGGCTGGCTGTACACCGGCGATATCGCCTACATGGATGAAGAGGGTTATTTCTACATTGTCGACCGTAAGAAGGATTTGATCATCGTTGGTGGTTACAACGTCTATCCGCGTGAAATCGATGAAGTCCTCCACACACACCCAAAAATTCGGGAAGCCGTTACCGTGGGCGTTAATCACCGCTCCCGCGGTGAAACCGTCAAGGCGTATATCGTCCCGGAGGAAGGGGCGAATCTGACCGTACCGGAAGTCGTGGCCTTTTGTCGCCAGAAACTGGCTTCCTTCAAGGTGCCTCGCTTGATCGAATTCCGTGAGGAACTGCCGAAGACGATGGTCGGCAAAGTGTTGCGGCGCATCCTGCGGGAAGAGGAGCTGCACAAGAGCGATACGGAACAGGATAAAGAACAGCTTGTCCCCGAAGAAACCTCGAAGGAAGAGGTTTCCGCTCCGGAGGCTGGAATCGGAGAAAAGGAAGCAAAAACGCAGGGCGAACCCGAGAAGACGGACGGAAACGCATGAGACTGCTTCTTCAACGGGTCCGTGAGGGAAAAGTCGCCATTGAAGGTCAGAACGTGGCATCCATCGGCAAGGGCTTGGTTGTCCTCGTTGGTTTTGGCCCGGAGGATACGCTTGATCTGCGCGGAGACAAGCTCTGGAATACGCTGATCGAAAAGATGGTGGTTCTCCGCATTTTTCCTGATGATGAGGGGAAGATGAACAGAGGGATAGAGGAAGCCGGTGGAGAAATCATTCTGGTTTCCCAGTTCACGCTCTATGCGGATTCCCGAAAAGGGCGGCGCCCCTCGTTCCACCTGTCGGCCCCTCCGGGCGTGGCGGAACCGTTGTTTCAGCATTTTGTGGAAGATGTGCGAACCAGACTGCCGGGACGAGTCCAGCAGGGCGTGTTCGCTGCGGACATGGATGTTTCCCTCACGAATTGGGGGCCGGTGACGATCTTGCTGGACTCAGCGGATTTTTAGCGGATAACAAATACAATAGACAACCAAAAAGGACGGCTCGTTGAAACGCCGTCCTTTTTGTTTTGAGTGATTGGGAGATTGTCAGCGGTTACGCTTTGAAAAGCAGGGTGGAGAGATAGCGCTCACCGGTGTCGGGCAGAACCGTCACAATGCGCTTTCCTTTCCATTCCGGTCTGTTCGCCAGAAGAAGCGCCGCCGCGACGTTGGCGCCGGATGAAATGCCGCAGGAAATGCCCTCTTCCGTCATGACGCGCCGGGCCATCTTGATGGCTTCCAGGCCGGGGATAGGCAGCACTTCGGTCAGCAGGGAACGATCCAGCAACGCGGGAACGAAACCGGCGCCAATGCCTTGAATAAGGTGCGGCCCTGCGGGATTGCCCGAAAGGACGGCCGATTCCGCAGGCTCGACAGCGAACAGCCCCACCGAGGGAAGGTGTTCGCGCAGGTAGCGCCCTGTCCCCGTGATGGTTCCGCCTGTGCCGACGCCCGCAACAAAGGCATCCACCATTCCGGCGTCCGCGAGGATTTCCGGACCCGTCGTGCGGTAGTGCGCTTCCGCATTATCCGGATTGGAGAACTGATCCAGAAGTACATAGCCTTTCGTGGCGGCCAGCCGCTGGGCTTCCTCAACGGCCCCTCCCATGCCCTTCGCGGCGGGGGTGAGAATGAGTTCCGCCCCAAAACCGCGGAGCAGGGCTTTGCGTTCGTCACTCATGGATTCCGGCATGGTCAGGATAAGCTTGAATCCCATGCATGTGGATACGACCGCCAAGCCGATGCCGGTGTTTCCGCTGGTCGGTTCGACAATGGTTCCGTTCGGCTTGAGAGTGCCCTTTTCGAGAGCCCCCTGAATCATACGGAGGGCGGCACGGTCTTTGATGGAGCCGCCCGGGTTGCGGGATTCGACTTTGACCAGAATCTCCGCGTCAAGACCTTCGGTCAATTTGGCGAGCCGTATCAGCGGCGTTTTTCCGATGCTCTGCAACAGATCCATAACGTTTCCTTTTGCTTTGAGAGCAGGTTACAGGACGGAATGATATATTTTTTCCAATTCGACACATCGCGCTTCGACGGAGTAGCTTTGCCCTCTGCGGGCGCTGTTCGCTCCCCACAGTTTCCGGCGCTCAGGATCAGAGGACATTTCCTGTAAGGCTCGCGTTAAGGCTTCCGTATCATCCGGCGGAACCAGCAGCCCATTATTTTGAGCTATTTCAGGAACTCCTCCCACTGTCGCCGCCACTACGGGCAACCCCATGCGGATGGCTTCGAGAAGGGTATTGGGAGCCGAGTCCATATTCTTTGAAGGGAAGACAAATGCATCGGCTATCTGGAGGTAGTCGCTGACGCGTTCGGTCTGCCCTATGAGACGGACTTTTTCTCGGATTCCCAGCGTATCGCAGAGAGGAAGCCAGAGATCGGGGTTGGCTCCCACCATGACCAGGTAGGCGTCAAGGCGAGCGGAGGAAAAAGCCTTCAGAAGCGGTTCTATCCCCTTGGCAGGATTATTGTTTCCAACATAGGTAAAGATAAGGGCTTGCTCGGGGATGTCCAGTTCCTGTTTTACGGCGGAGGCGGGACGCGTGGGAATCACGCGATCATCGGGAATGCCGTTTGGGATGACGTGGATTTTGTGCTTGGGGCAACACCAGCTGATTGCCCGGGCACAGGCTTCCGAATTGGGAAGAAAGGCCTTCATCGAAGGAGAAAGGTAGGGGAGGGGATTACCCGGGCGGTATATGACGCCGCGATGTGCGACACAGGCCAGCTTCCGGTTCCGCCAAAACAGGCCCCACCATGCAACGCGTTTTACAGCCTTATTGTGAAAGGCGTGAACGATGGTCGGCGTATCCGGCGAGGGAAAGAGGCTTTCCACATAGGTACGGTGTTGCGCCGGAGCTTCCGGCAACATATGCCAGAGGGGATTGGATGCCGCATTGGGCAATTCCCAGAGCGTCGAATCATGGGGGAGACAGAGCGCCACATCATGGCCCCGTTCGCTCAACCCCTGGGCTTGATAGACTGCTTGGCGTGTACCGCCGCTGCGGTTGCTGGACGAGGTAATGATGATTACGCGCATGACGTCCTCTCTTTCGGAGCGCTGTGTGTGAAAACGCGTTTGCTCAGATAAGATGGCGAAAGATATCGGTATAGGTGTTCCGCATGAGCAGGGCCAGCTTGAGCCGCTGTGCCGCAGTGTCTCCCGGCTTGCGCCGGAAGAGGGAAACGATATGCCCGCTTACAGTCGTAAAGTCCGTATCGCCGCGCTCCCCGAATTTGTCGATATACGATCGTACGAGGAGATCAAAGGCGTTGGCCTGTTCCCGTTCTTTATTGGTATGTGCCTGTTCGTATAGCCCAAGCATGAAACGTTCGAAGAGGAACTCGCCATCAGAGGGGAATGAGCGTTTCAGCCCAAGGCGCCAGAGGCCGATGCCCATGGCACGCAGTTCCCGGATGGCCCGTTTTCTCTGGCGAAAATGCAATTTCCGTATGCCCAGGAGCTCAAGCTCCTGGGCAAAATCCATACTTTCCAGTATGGCGGAGAAGTTTCCCAGCACCTCTTCCGTCATATCGGGCAGAGAGCCTTGAGAGACTGTTGACACAATCCGCTCCGGAATCAGTCGGAAGGTTTGTCGGAAGAACGTTTGCGCCCTTTAAAGCCGCGGCCGCCTTCACGCTTGCCTTCCTTGGAGAAGGGCTGGCCTTCGCGTCGGCCATCTTCTCGGCGAGGGCCGTTTTCCCGAGGGCCGCGCCGCCCGCCGCCGGTATGGGACTTGGGGGGCCGCGCTGCACCCTCCGATTCCTTACGCGGCGTACCCGCCGGAAGGAATGCAGTGGGGTTGAGGCTCTTCTGGTAACAATCATCAAGAAGCAGCGTCAGCAAATGCCGTTGTTCCGGATCTTCCGCGATGCTTTGCACCAGCGGCTCAAAACGCTTCATGCGTTCACGCTCCAGCCCGTTGAGCTGCCGGAAACGGGCTTCGAGAAGGGCCGTAACCCGCATACCGACCGCATGGGCGACTTCTTCGTCCGTAGGGGCCATGTGTTGGGTGAGCGGTACCTTGAAATACTTGGCGATCCGCTGGAGTTCCATTTTTTCCATGATGTCGACGAGGGAAATGACCACACCGGCGGCTCCGGCGCGCCCGGTGCGTCCCGCCCTGTGGATGTAGGATTCCCTGTCGTCCGGCGGCTCGTAGAGGAACACATGGGAGAGTTCGGGAATGTCAATGCCGCGTGCGGCCACGTCCGTGGCGACGAGGAACCGGATGGTGCCTTTGCGCAGCCGGGAAAGGACATCTTCGCGGCGGCTCTGGGACAGGTCGGCGGACAACTCGTCGGCGTTGAATCCAAAACCTTGCAATACGGCGGTCACGAAGTGCACCGTAGCCTTGGTATTGCAGAAAATGATGGCGGAGGCCGGGTTTTCGACTTCCAGAATCTTGATCAGCGTGCGATCCTTTTCCATGCTCTTGCATTCGCAATAGAGATGCTGGACTTCCGCCACATGGATCTGCGTCGTGGACAGGGAGAGCATCTGGGGATCAGTCAGGAATTCTCCCGCCAGCTTGAGCACATGGGGCGGATAGGTAGCCGAGAACAGCATCGCATGGATGGACGTTTCGGGCAGATACCGCTGTATTTCTTTCATATCCGGATAGAAGCCGATGGAAAGCATCCGGTCGGCTTCGTCAAAAATCAGAGCGGAAATATGATCAAGGTTGAGCGTGCGCCGCAGGAGATGGTCAAGCACACGGCCTGGCGTCCCCACAACAACGCTGACTCCCTGACGGAGTGCCTCCATCTGCTTGCCGTAGCCGACTCCGCCATAGACGGCGGCCACGGTAAAGCCGCTCCCTTTGAAAAGCGTTTTGGCTTCCTGTTCCACCTGAACGGCAAGCTCGCGGGTCGGAACGAGAATGAGCGCCTGTACGGCGGGCATGGCCGGGTTCAGGCGGGCCATGAGCGGAAGCAGATAGGTTCCCGTCTTACCGCTGCCCGTACGGGACTGGACCATGAGATCCCGCCCTTCGAGCAGATAGGGGAGAGCGCGGGACTGCACGGGCATAAGGCTGTTCCACCCGGCCTTGGCGCAGGCTGTCTGAAGCAATTGAGGCAGATCGGCGAGGGAGACTTCCGGGAGGGCGTTTTCGGGTTCGTCGACGGAGATGATTTCAGAAGACGTCTGGATGGTGTTGGAGGAGTGAGACTTGGCTTTGGCCTTCTGGGCAGCCGGGTTGGCCTTGGCCTCTTGCATTTGTTCGGTCATGTGATGTCCAAAAGTGAAAAGGTGAAACAAGAACTCCGGGCTCCGGGAACGTCCCTATTGGAGAGTATCGGAAAGCCGAATCGACATAGCACGATGGTTACCCGGTACGGAGCGGAAATTTTCTCAAACAAAAAAACGGCAAAGGCGTTACGAAGGGTTGTCTCGTACGGTCTCCGGCAAGCAGAGCCGACGGCATGTTGGGCAGCCAGTCGAAAAAAGAAAAAGCCAAACCTCAGCAACGCAAGCGAAGAATGATAACAGACCTGCCACACAAGGCAAGATCTGAGAGAGGCCGTTTCGTGGGTATTTTCCGGAGAGCAGAGCTCATGAACGATCTCGGTTCCTATGACACCGCCTCTTCTAAGGGCTTGTTCCACCGCAACGAAGCATATTCACCCTCAACCCATTGGATGGATGAGGGCTGAATGCCGAGTTTCTCCCAGCGGGGAAGCTGGCTCCCCTTATGGCCAGAGAAAAAGCCTTGGCAGTATTGGGGGAAGAAGAGTTCGTCCGGCGGCAGGGAACCGTTCAAAGCGAAATGCGAACGGACCGTTTCGAACAGCGCTTCACTTTGGATGATACTGCCGAGTGCCGGGTGGCGAGGCCCCGCCAATACGGATTCATCCAGTTCACGCTCCGGGGCGAGGCTCAAACGGATGACGGGGATTCTCCGTGCCCATGCAGAGGCAAGAGCTTTCCCAAGGGTGGTTATGGTCGTGTCCAGTTCCCAGGGCGCATATCGGCCCATCCTCCACCGTTCCGCCAGCGGCGTACCGTCCACGACGAGACAGGGATAAAAACGCAAACAGGAAGGAGAAAACGCAAGGGCCTCTTCGACATCTTCAGAGAAGCGTTGCGGAATGGAGCCGGGCATACCGGGGAGTAGCTGGATGCCCAGTTTGAGGCCGCTTTCTTTGATCAGACGGCAGCCTTCCCGTGCCGTATCGCCATTGTAGCCGCGTTGCACCTCCAACAGGGCTTCGGTATGGAATGACTGTATTCCCAGCTCAACGAGATCCAGTCCCGCATGGCGCAATGCCTGCAACCGATCCGGGCGGAGCGTATCAGGGCGCGTCGAACACCGGACCCGGCATACGATGCCTTTTTCTTTGGC